>WNFA01001581.1_pt1 | contig 31035 bp, 29 predicted proteins | sample 5400481 | NCBI WGS metagenome assembly WNFA01 (sample SAMN13153340, study PRJNA577476) | soil metagenome | isolation source: 120 cm saprolite under Douglas fir tree site 2 hole 1 replicate 2 | place: USA:California | collected 2015-04-18 | reverse complement strand
GCCACGAGGGCTAGTCATAACGGGTTACGCAAGGTATTTTATACCCCTCCTTGTGGTTTGTCAACGTTTTGTGAGCCTATTTTTGGCGTACTACGGCGGTGCTTCGGGCCATAAATATGGGCTGCTGCTCGCTATCGGTTCCAGTGGTTTCCAGGACAATAAACGTCATAGAGCCGGTTTTGCCATGACGCTCGCGTATGTCAGCAATACGCACGATGCATGTGACCTGTTCGCCTACGCGTAGCTGGCGTGTATAGGTGTATTGTTGCTCACCGTGCAACAATTGCATTTTAGAGCCGTCGAGTTCCAACTCGAGAGCGCGCATGCGGAAGGTGGTTGGAAACGTCGGGGGTGCATATTGAAGAGGCTCTTTGCTCTGTAGCGCGGGATCTTCTGTTGCTTCCATGAAGCGCTGCACGGCTTCAAGCGTGACCTCGAAGGTCTGCGGCGGTGAGCTTTTGCCGACCAGGCTGCCGTCAATTTGCATGAATGTTCCTCTCTTGATATTCGGTTCTGTTTTAATACTATCAAAGTATTTTCAGGAGGGCAATGACACTTTGAGATAGCCGAGCCGCTCAAGGGCCATATAGGCAGCAGCAATCTGTCCCTGAACGGCAAAGCTGCCGTTGTGGATCAGTTCGAGTAATTCTTTGGCTGTAACCAGCCGGTTTTCGATGACCTCGACGGGATCAATTTTCGGCATGCCTGTCTTACGCACGTTACGTGCCAGGTACCACCAAACTAACGTTCGCGCGCCGGTAGGATTAGCATACATGTGCACCAGCAGTTCGGCCTGCTCATCTTCGAAGCTATATCCCGTTTCCTCCATCAATTCCCGGTGGGCTGTTATTAGCGGGTCATCCTCGTGAGCATCGAGACCGCCAGCCGGAAATTCCAGCACTTCACGTCCAATGCCATGTTTATACTGATTATTTATCAGGAAGCGTCCATCTTCAGTAAGTGGGACAATGCCTACCCAGCCGCGATTCTCGATGATGTAATAATCCGGGATGATTGGCCCACCGGGTACAGCTACTTGCTCACGACGCACTTTGAGATAGGGCGTGTCGATAATTTGCTGGTACGAGAGTGTCTTCCATGGGTGATTTTTTGCCATATTGTTTTCCTGGTTTATATATTTTTCCAATTTGGTTTGCGTTTCTCTAGGAAGGCCTGCAAGCCTTCATGGGCGTCATGTGTTTGCATAAGCTCTATGAGATAGAGCGTGTTGACTTGCTGCAATGCCTCCAGGCGTGTCGCATGTTTCGCTTTCGCTTCAGCAAGATGGACGCTGGCTTTTGCATGGCGCAAGGCGATAGCACTTTTTGATCGCAGAAGATCCAGGATGCGTTCCATCTGTTTGTTGATATTACTACCAGGCGCAGACCAGGTAACGAATCCCATGCGTGCAGCCTGGGACCCTGTAAACGTGTCCTCTTCCCCGGCTTTCTCGTTTGAGACTACCAGCACGGCATGCTCTGCCACGAGTGTGAAATCAGCGGCTTGTATGAGCATGCTAGCCGATTTCGAGAGTGTGGCTGTGGCCACAGCCAACACGGGCTGGGTGATAGCGCGAACTGCTACACAGGCGTTTTCCACGATTCTAGGAGCGGGAATGATTGCCTCCTGCGAGCCGGGTGCAATGAATTGGGCAGCACTGGAATCGAAATCCAGCACGACTGCTTTGATGCCGCTGCCACTCTCTCTATTCAGAGAGTCACAGGCGATAACCAGCTCATTGAGCATCAACTCATCAGGAGCGGTTGCCAGCACGATGCGAAGCGTTTGTGCTTCGGCAACTATCCGAAGCGCTCGATAGGCTTGTTGCATATACTCCCCACCAAGGGTGATTGCGAGGACCCCGCCCCTACAATGATTATAAACCGGTATCGCTTCTGAGCTTAAAACGTTGAATCTTGCCTGTCGCCGTTTTGGGAAGTTCGGGGACAAACTCGATCCAGCGCGGGTATTTAAAGGATGCCAGCCGTCCCTTCACGAAGGTTTTGAGCTCGTTCGCCATGGCCTCCGAAGCCTCGTATCCCTGGTTAAGGACAATATATGCTTTGGGCTTGACCAGTTCATCGGCATCCATAGCGCCTACTACGGCTGCTTCCAGCACGGACGGGTGAGCGATGAGCGCTCCCTCTACCTCGACAGGCGAGACCCACTGACCACCCACTTTTAGCATATCATCGGAGCGACCGCAATACCAGAGAAAGCTCTCGTCATCCTCATAGTACTTATCGCCTGTATGGATCCAATGGCCATTGATGATATCCTTGGTCTTTTCGTGCTTGTTCCAATAATAAGCGGCCGTGCTGTCTCCGCGGATCAACAAATTGCCAATCTCACCCTGTTTTACCGCGTGGCCGCTTTCATCGGTAATCAATGCTTCATAGCCTGGCACGAGCTTACCCGAGCTTCCAGGCTTTATCTGGCCTATACGGTTGCTGATAAAGATATGCAGGATCTCTGTGCTGCCGATGCCATCGAGGATGTCCACATTGAATTTTTCTTTCCAGCGCCGCAGGATATCGGCGGGCAAGGCCTCACCAGCCGAGATACAAATGCGCACGGAGGAGAAATCGAAGCGTTTCTCTGCATCGGGCAGGGCGAGCATACCAGCGTAGAGCGTGGGAACACCGAAAAAGATGGACGGGCGATACTGCTGAACCACTTTGAACATGTCCTCCGGCAATGGCCGCTCAGGGTAATGTACTGCGCTCGCCCCCACTGCGAAGGGGAAGTAGAGGTTATTGCCGAGACCATAGGCGAAGAAGAGTTTCGCGGCTGAGAATGTGATATCCTCTTCGCGAATACCAAGAATTGGTTTAGCGTAAAATTCCGTGCAGTAGGTCATATCGTGCTGCAAGTGGACGCAGCCCTTGGGGAAACCAGTGCTGCCGGAACTATAGAGCCAGAACGCGCTGTCGTCTTTAGTGGTCGCGGCGGCCTGTAGTTCCGCAGATGCCTTCTGTGTCCATTTCTCGAAATCGTGCAGTGTGGCAGTATCTTTTGTGCCATCCTGCTCCAATCCAACTACTACGATATGGCGCACGTATTTGAGTTCAGGAAGAATCTGCTGAATTTGTGACCAGACTACCGAGTGGATGAGCAGGACGCGCGCGCGGCTATCATTGAGCATGTAGACATAGTCGTTGGGACGCAGCGTGGTATTCAAGGGAACAGGTACCGCGCCGATCTTGATTGCGCCGAAGAATCCAGCGGCGAATTGTGGCGAGTCTAGCAATAGCAAGGCTACGCGTTGTTCCATATCGACGCCAAGGTCGAGTAAAGCATTACCAACACGGTTTGCCAGTTCCGCTATCTGCGCGTAAGTATAGGCATTCCCTTCGAAATAAACGGCGGTTTTGGTGCCGCGCCCCTCTGCGAGGTTGCGGTCCAGGAAGGCTGTAGCTGCGTTGAACTGGTCCGGTATGACGACCCCCGGGATGGTTGACATGAGACATACCTCTTTTCTTATGAATTTCCCCTCTAGAATGATACGAAATTTCTATTGTTTGTATTTTATCCCAAACTCAAGTGTAATAGAAACTCGCGATTGCCTTCACGGCCGTAGATGGGAGAGTCGGTCAAGCCTTGAACGTGGAATGGAGTGTGCTGCGGTATCCATTCCTGTAGTTCTTGCAATACACGCTTATGCACGGCCGGGTCGCTAATAATACCTGCTCCTCGATCGACCTCGGCTTTGCCGGCCTCGAACTGGGGCTTCACCAGTGCTATTACCCAGGCACCCGGGGCGAGGAGTGGTACAATGGCTGGCAGGACGAGGCGTAGGGAGATGAACGAGACATCAATCGTTGCGCACTGGATCGCTTCTGGTAAAGATTGTAGATAGCGAATGTTGGTTTTCTCCATTACAACGACGCGAGGATCGTTGCGTAGTTTCCATGCGAGTTGACCCTGTCCAACGTCGACGGCATAGACGCGCTTTGCGCCATGTTGCAATAAGCAGTCTGTAAAGCCTCCGGTTGAAGCTCCGATGTCAAGCGCAACCAGGCCTGCCGGGTTCAACCCAAAAGTGTCCAGGGCTTTTTCAAGCTTCAGGCCTCCCCGGCTGACATATTTCAATTCGGCGGATGGTTCCATTAAGTGGCATTTGGCGCCGATCGGTACCAATGTGCCGGGCTTATCAACGAGGCGATCTCCGACATATACCTGTCCAGCCATAATCAGTGCGCGGGCGCGCTCCCGGCTTGGAGCCAAACCGCGCCTGACTAGCGCGACGTCAAGCCGCTCTTTGTTTGCTGTCATTGATTATAGTAGATTAATGCGCCGGCGCCGACGAGGCCTACGTTTCTGCCGAGTTGTGACAGTACGATGTGTGCTGAGTCGCGAGGGGCTTTCATTGCACGCTCGTGAACGATCCTAAGCGCCGGTTCCATCAGCATGCGTCCCATTTGGGTAACGCCGCCGCCCAGAATAATAGTGTCAGGATTGTAAATATGAATGATGTTGACAAGGCCGATACCGAGGGCTTCTGCCGCATTTGTAATGATGTCCCGCGCCAGTGGTATGCCTGCTTCAGCTGCACGAGCCACGGTACGGGCGTTGACACGGAGTGGTTCTGTCTCCTCTCCGATATCTTCAAGTTCATCCAGGGGCTGCGTGTTGGGATCCAGGATGGGGAGAGCTGCCTGGTCCGGTACTGTTAGGGTGTGCTCTAACATGGTGCTGGCGAAGGCGAGTAGATCAGCGCCTTGCCCGGCGGCGATTGCTCTGTTGGCGTAGCGAGCAATGGCCGTCCCTGAAGCAAGGGATTCCAGGCAACCAATATTGCCACAGTTGCAACGGTCGCCTTGCCGATCGATGGTCATGTGTCCTAGTTCCGCTGCTGTACCGTTAGCTCCTTCCAAAATCTTCCCATCGATAATGACGCCACCGCCTATGCCCGTGCTTATAGTAAGATAGACCATAAGCTCACTGTCGCGTCCTGCACCAAACATGTATTCACCTAATGCTGCCGCGTGTGCGTCGTTTTCAATAAAAACAGGTACGTTAAATTGCTTACGAAAGCTATCAAGCAAGGGGACATTGTCCCAACCAGGGAGATTGGGAGGTGAATAGATGACTCCTGTGCGGTTATTCAATGGTCCCGGCGTAGCAATACCGATACCTGCGATCTGGTCGAGTGCAATATGCGCTTCATCAAGCGCTTGCTGTGTAGCTGCGTAGATACGTGGGATGGCGCGCTCGGGCTTGGGGTTTTCTCCGGTGAGTAAACTTACGCGCGAGTGTAGCCTGGGACCTTGTAACACCGCTGTTCGTATGTGTGTGCCACCGAGGTCCACTCCCACAACCGGTGACAGTTTTTGTTGATTGGCTGTTGTTTCTTGATTCATTCTATGTCTGCCTCCATCGGTTTGGTAAACAGATCAAAACAGGAATCTAACCCTCCTCTTGCTGTTCGCAGATTATCATACTCCATTTAATGAGATGGGACAAGCGTGGTTGACATAGAACCTTTGCTTCTCGTAAATCAAGGGCCTTGTAAGCGTGTAACCTGTTGAATATTATATTATTAGAGGGACGCGAGTTTTTATTCCGTAAGAGGCGCCATGCACTATGATGAAAAAGAAGTTTTTACGCCTTAACAATAGCTTTTGGACTGGCTTTGCCGCTGCGCTGGCGGCGGGTGCAGTTGCCACTGGCGTCATGATATTTCTCAGCGTTTCATTAGGTGGAGTCTCATTACCTGAAGTTTTTGGCTCGAGTTTGACAGCTCTTATACCGCCTTCCCTGTTCAATTACTTACATCAAGCGATAGGTGCGGATGCAAAACGCTACCTCTTCTATGGTATCATCGTGGGCCAATGCCTTGTGTTTGCGCTCAGTGGGGCGATTTATAACCAGCGTCTCAATATACAAAATCGGCGTTTGCAATGGAACGATGGCCTACTACTTGCGCTAATACTCTGGTTCCTCGTGGGAATAATCTTCTTGCCATTGAACGGAGCGGGCATTTTTGGCGCGGACCTCAGCACTGGTTTCGTCGCTGGTTTGATCAGCCTTACGGTAGTTGGCCTGGTGTTTGGCTTACTCTTCGTGCTCTTCCAGCGCTGGATTGGCGCACAATTATCCAGGCAAGATGTAATGAAGAGCGATGATAGCTCTCTGGATAGGGATGTAGACTCATATGAAGCTATATCACGACGGAACTTATTGAGGAATGGGGTAATAGTGGCGGGTATCGTTTTGTTAGGCGTTGGTGCCTGGCGCTTTATTACCGAAGGGGTCAGCACATCGAGGGTATCGGTGGCTAGTTTATTGCAGCATTATAAAAGTAAAATTGTGCCACCACCAACACCAAACTATGGAGAGATACGACCGGTCCAATTTCTTTCACCAGAGATTACCTCGAATGACCAATTCTATCTTGTCTCAAAAAATCTCACCGCTGATCCAACTGTCGATGGCAATTCATGGCGTTTGACGGTCGATGGGCAGGTTGACAATCCTTTTACTCTGACCTACCAGGAATTGTTGGGGCAGCCGATGAAGCAGCAGTACGAGTCGCTGATGTGCATCAGCAACGAGGTTGGCGGCCAGTATATGAGCAATGCGTTGTGGGAAGGCATTCCCTTGATGGATCTTTTGCAGCGCGCGGGTGTAAAGGCAGGAGCTACGAAAATAGTGTTCCACGCGTATGATGACTATACGGACAGCATTCATCTCACAAAAGCGCTTGAACCGACCACCTTGCTCGCAGTACGTATGAATAGCACTACACTGCCGCAGGAACATGGCTTTCCCGCGCGTATGCTGGTGCCTGGTATATATGGGATGAAGCATTGCAAATGGGTCACACGTATTGAAGTTGTCAACTATGATTTCCAGGGCTACTGGCAGCAGCGCGGGTGGAGCGATCCTGCTCCCGTGCGTTTGACTGCGCGTATCGACACTCCCCTGGACGGCTCGACGGTAACTGCCAATCGCACTACATATATTGCGGGTGTCGCCTTTTCGGGCAACAAAGGTATAAGTGAAGTTGATGTGAGTACCGATTCCGCTCAAAGCTGGCAAAGAGCCACGCTCAAGCAGCCGCTATCAGGTCTTACGTGGGTACTGTGGGAACTGGCATGGCAGCCACCCCAGGCAGGTACCTATATCATGACTGCACGTGCAATCGACCTGGAGGGGAATGTCCAGAACCCCACTGAAGAGCCTCCACTGCCGAATGGGTCATCAGGCTACCATAGCATTACATTAAACGTCTCATAGACTAGACCCGGTTTTTAACGGCACCTTTCAAAATATAACCTTTTTAAAGGCGCCGATCGATAAACGTGACAAAATGTCCGTTTCAAAACTCCCCGATGATTATAGTGAGTGAAGACACATCACGCTGAAAACGGAAAAGATGCTGAAGGCCAAAATGGTGACGGACGTTCAGGGGGTAGAGCGTCTGCGGGCGCAAGATGCACAGGCCTTTCGTTCCTTGATCGAACGGTTACAACAGCCCCTCACAGGGTACTTGCATCGCCTCGTAGGTGACCGAGAAGTGGCTCTTGACCTTGCACAAGATACGTTTGTACAGGTGTATAAGGAAATAGGCAAGACGTCTGAAGACCTTTCTGTAGACGCCTGGATCTATCGTATTGCCACGAACTACGGTTTGCGTTATCTCAACCGTAAACACCTGAAGCAGTTTGTCCGGCTGGGAAGCCGCGAGAACTTTGACGAGAGCCTGGCGGTTGCGGGCCCTGAAGATCAGACGGAGACCCGTATTCTGGTCCACCAGGCCTTAGGGAAGATGAAGCCGAAAGATGCAGCAGTGTTGCAGCTTCATTATGGCAATGGCTTCACTTATGAAGAAATTGGCCAGGTAGTGGGCATGAGTTCGGAGGCAGTTCGCAAGCGCGTGGTTCGCGGTGTGGAAAAATTTCGTAAGGTGTACGAAGAAAAGCAATCCACATGCGAGGACGAAACGTATCGCAAGTCAATTCGGGATACCCAGAAGGAGCGGTAGATAGCAAATGGCAGGTAATACGTGGTGGATATCGGATAAAGATGGCAAAAAACATCCTGAAGACAGTATCTTACTTGCCTACGTTCGAGGACAGCAACTTAAGGATCGTCTGAGAATCAGCCGGCACATCAACGTTGAACAATGTCAGCACTGCCGCTACAAATACAACGAGTTGGTCCAGGTCAGCGTTACCCTGGATGTGCTGGGGCAAATGCCGCTATACCAGGACTATCCCGAGCTTTCGGTAGACGATACATTTACATATGTCCAGAGAGCAGCCAACAAACACAATCCTTTACAAGGATACCTCGAATGGGTCGGTAACCGGCAACGCCCAAGAAAATCGGCTATGCGCTTGATCAGCCTCCCGGTTGCATTTGGGCTGGCGCTATTCTTAGTGGTACTGGTGGTACTGGCTGCCCAATTATCCGGAGTGTTGAGGATGTCAGGGCCGCTTCAAGGACATACGAGTCCCAGCCAAAACAATTCGACGGCCATAATACCACATCAAACGACGCCGACACCGGATCTTGCTTTGACGGCTACTGCGAATGCAGCCCTAACTTCAACACCAACAGGGTCAAAACCAGACATTAAAGTCTGTTCGACACATGCGGATATTGTTCAGTTTCGCCTGGTTATTTGTGGTTATCATTTTGAGCCCGGTCATAAAGTGTCATTAGTCGTTGTTTCGCCAGGATATGAACCCGCTATGCAAGATCCTGTAATGGTGAATAAGCAGGGTAAATTCCAGGATACGTTGTATATCTCTAATTGTAGTAATATTCCTCCATATATCTTTCCTTATGATGTGACCTCCCAGAAGTCGTACTCAACTACATTAGAGAATATCTCGTTTGCTAGTTGTCCTGTACCGACTGCTACTGGAGGAGTAGCGGAGGCTAACCCCACACTAATGGGGAGATCTATCGAGTGACCACGGATTGAAATACCGTGGCTGACGGCGGATACGAAGTGTCAACGGTTCGATGTGGAAGGGAGAAATTATGATGCAACGACAGTGTGCATGGTGTTTACGACTAATGGACAGCATCGGAGAGCCAATCTCTTCGATACCTGTACCAAAAATGTATGAAGCCTCTCATGGTATTTGCAGGGTATGTGGCAATCTCTGGTTGGAAGCGGTTCTACAAGATACAGAAAAGCAGGCCGTGGTACAACCTGTTCCAGTGGAGGTTGACACAAGAGGTATCTGCCAAGAAAAAAATGCTGAATGGCAAACTTGCCTTGAGGCACGCTCATTTTGAGGTGACACCACGGACATTTCTCGCTCATCTCAAGTGAAGTTTGCCATTCAGCAAAAAATCCACCTCTCTAATTGGTGACGCTAAGCGCCACCAGAGGGTCGGATCGCGCTCTTTATTGAGTGGGCTGCATTTCTCTCCCCCCAGAGTGCAGCAACGATCTGGCCCTTTTTGTAGGTTCATTTTGTCTGTAAGAACTCCAGCAGGTATTGGTTTACTTGTGAGGGTTTTTCTTGCTGCACCCAGTGACCGCTATCGGGGATACGCTTAATCTCGATATCATCCACCCATTGTTCAAGGCCGGTGGTTAGCTCAATACCGAGAGCGATATCTTGTTCTCCCCAGATGAGCAACGTGGGTACTCTAATGTGAGCCCTGGTGTTCTGGGGCAGGCGGCGGAAAAGCTGGCGATAGTAGCTTAACCCGGCTTTTATCGCTCCGGGCTTACTCATGGCTTGTTGATATTTCGCCGTTTCTTCGCGTGGAAAAGCCCATTTTTGCACGGCGGCTCCCCGAAGCATACGCCCAATCTCGTTCGCGTGATTGCGCCGCAGTATATATTCGGGAAGCCAGGGTAGCTGAAAAGCGAATACGTACCAGCTTTTGCGCAGTTGCTTGAGCGTGCGCATCTCGCGCATCATCGCTGCTGGATGAGGGGCATTCATGACGATCAATCGCTCGGTCATTTCTGGGTAGTTGATAGCAAAAGCCCAGGCCAGTACTCCACCCCAATCGTGTCCAACAATGATCGCTTTCTGGAACCCTAAGCCTTTGATCAGCCCTGCGATATCACGAATGAGCGTAGGGATATCGTATCCCCTGCGGGGCTTATCTGTGTCGTTGTAGCCGCGCAGGTCAGGCGCAACCACGGTGTAGCCGTGCTCTGCAAGGAATGGGACCTGGTGGCGCCAGGAATACCAGAACTCGGGGAAGCCGTGCATCAATACGATCAATGGGCCTTCACCTTGTATCACATAATGCATGCGAATGCCATTGGTGATGATGTCGCGATGTCGCCAGGTTTCGGTTGTGGATGTCATAGAGAGACGTTATTCTCCTCCGGCATCGTTATAGACGATCGCTCGTTTTACCTGTTCGATCAGGTCGGTTACGGGGATACCACGGGGGCAGGCATCGGAGCAGTTGAAGATCGTGCGGCAACGCCAGACGCCCTCGCGTTGTCCCAGGATGGCCAGGCGTTCCTCGGCGCCCTGGTCGCGACTATCGAAGATGAAGCGGTGCGCATTCACGATCGAGGCAGGCCCGACCCAGTCTGGATTGCCCCATACAGATGGGCATGAACCTGTACATGCGCCGCAGAGGATACACTTTGTTCCCTCATCGAAGCGAGCACGTTCGGCGGGGCTTTGCAAACGTTCTGTGCCTGGCTCAGAGTCGTACGTAATCAGATATGGCTTGACTGCCTTGTATTTGTCGAAGAACGGATCCATATCTACCACCAGGTCCTTGATGACCGGGAAGCCAAGCATTGGTTCAATCGTCACCTTGTTGCCGATATCGCGTATCAGCACTTTGCAGGCCAGGCGATTACGCCCATTGATACGCATGGCGTCTGAACCGCAGACGCCGTGCGCGCAGGAGCGCCGGTAAGTCAGTGTCCCATCCATCGTCCACTTAATTGTATTCAATGCATCCAGCAAGCGATCGATCGGCTCAGCCTCAACACGAAACTCGTCCCAGTGTGGTTTAATATTCTTTTCGGGATCGAAGCGCTTAATTCGCATTAGAACGTTCATTATTCTCTCCTTAGTATTTGCGTTCCTTGGGCTTGAATATGGGGTCATCGATCAGTATGACATCCTTGTAATCGAGCCGCACATCATGGGCTTTGGTGCCTTTGTAGGCAAGGGTGTGTTTGAGCCAGTTTACGTCGTCGCGCTTCTCGTAGTCGGTGCGATAATGTGCGCCCCGGCTCTCGGTACGTGCCAGTGCACCGTGAATAGTAGCTTCAGCACAATCGAGCAAGAAACCAAGCTCAATGGACTCGACCATCTCCGTGTTGAAGACCTTGCCTTTGTCCTGTAACTGAATCCGCTGGTAGGCCTCCTGCAAACCATCGAGCGTGTCGAGCGCGTGGCGCAAACCAGAGTCGTTGCGCTCTACAAAAACACGCTCATCCATCTCGTTTTGCAGCGTGCTGCGCACGCGAGCCGCCGATTCGCCTCCAGTAGAACTGTACAGGCTATCTACGAGCTTGCGCGCAAAATCTTCGGGCTGTGGAGGCAGTGGCACGTGGTCGTTCTCGGTGATGAATGTTGCCATTTGCTTGCCACCGCGACGACCAAACACGATCAGGTCCACGAGTGAGTTAGTACCCAGGCGATTTGCACCGTGCACGGAAACGCAGGCTACTTCGCCAGCGGCATAGAAACCTGGCAATGGCGTCCACTGGGGATCGATCACTACGCGGGCTTCTGTGTCGGTTGGGATACCACCCATGGCATAGTGCGCTGTAGGCTGGATTGGCACTGGTTCCGTGATCGGCTCGACACCCAGGTAGTTACGCGCGAAATCGGTGATATCCGGCAGCTTTTCGCTGATCGTCTTTGCCCCAAGGTGTCGTACATCCAGGTACACGTAGTCTTTTCCATCTACACCGCGTCCCTCTTTGATCTCTTGAATGATACTGCGCGACACGATGTCACGCGGTGCCAGGTCTTTGAGGGTGGGCATGTAGCGCTCCATGAAGTACTCACCCTTGCCATTCAGTAGTTTACCTCCTTCGCCTCGCGCCGCCTCGCTCAAAAGCACTCCAACTTTATAGATACCCGTGGGGTGGAACTGATACATCTCCATGTCTTCCAATGGAATGCCCCTGCGGTAGGCGATTGCCATGCCGTCGCCCATGCAAGCGAAGGCATTGCTGGTGACACGCCAGGCTCTGCCATAGCCACCAGTGGCGAAAAGGACGGCTTTGGCATGGAAGGTATGAATTTCTCCCGTGCGAATCTCGAGGGCGACGACACCGCATGCTCGCCCTTCGTTCAACAATAAGTCCAGCACCAGGAATTCATTGAAGAAGCGCACCTGGTTCTTGATGGCGTTCTGGTACATGGTTTGAAGGATCATGTGTCCGGTGCGGTCAGCAGCATAGCAGGCGCGGCGCACGGGCGCTTCGCCATAGTTGCGCGTATGCCCGCCGAAGCGGCGCTGGTCAATGCGTCCATCTTTGGTACGGTTGAAAGGCAGGCCGCGATGCTCCAGTTCGTAGACGGCATCGATAGCTTCCCGTGCCAGGATCTCCGCTGCGGGCTGGTCTACAAGATAGTCACCGCCCTTGACAGTATCGTACATATGCCACTTCCAGTGATCTTCTTCCTGGTTGCCGAGGGCAGCGGCCACGCCTCCCTGGGCCGCGCCCGTGTGGGAACGCGTGGGGTAAACTTTGCTGAGTACTGCCACACTGGCATTTGGAAGCTGCATCGCAGCCATCAGTCCAGCGCCACCTGCGCCGACGATCACGACGTCGAATTTATGGTACATATCTGTCTCCTTCATTCTTGGGGCCGGAGGCGGGGGGTATGAAGCAAGAAAATAAGTTGGTGGCCGTAGGACATCCTCCCTTGCGAGTACCCACCGCTCTCGCCCTTTCGTTTCGTCATGGGCACCCACTCGCGAAAGAGGGATGTCCTGCAACCACGTGACAGGCAAAAAGCTCGTTAGTCCTGGAAGAGGTGGATGCACCTGGTTGATAAACTCGATAGGATCATAGTTGTGCTCACAGCTTCTAGAATCAACGCCGTAGGCTTGAGGCAGGAACTTCGCCGGGCCTGCCTGATTACTTGACGTTGTATGCTTATTATACTCCAGGTGGGGGAATGGCGCAAACGGGGTATGCGCCGCCTCACTCAGCCATTTCGATACATTTTTAATTTGATCTGGTAAAAGGGCGCACTCACGTATATAATAGGGGCATTGAAAGCCATGAGTGTCCATTCATCACCATTTCGACCTTAAGGGTCGAAGTTGTAAGTGTAACCTGTCAGCGTATTACCTACTAAGACATGATTCGTCTTGCGCCTCACTATGTAAGAGGTTCGCTGAGCTTGTATTGAATTGGTATACCAGGAACGCAATCGAGTTGTCTTAGCAGGGAGTACACTGTGGGTTCACTGCGCGGAAAACAAGCGAGAACGAATCTTGCAACAGCAGGACAGATTGATGCTGGGGTGCAGGGTTCTCGGGGGGCCAGGAATACTGGGTTCTCGGGAGGGGCTAACGTGCAGGAGTTTCAGACGTTTTACCAGGAGAACCTCGGTCTGATTTATCGCTATGTCTATAGCAAGGTGGGGAATCGCGAGGAGGCCGAGGACCTGACGTCACAGATATTTATGAAAGCCGTACGCGGCGTCGATACCGAACGTGGCTCGCAAAGTATGCAAAAGTGGCTGTTTCAGGTTGCTCGCACAACCATTGCAGATTACTGGCGGGCTCACTATCGTATATCGGCAAGTTCCCTTGAGGAATTATTGGATGCCGGTTGGGAAGGCCCCGTTGAAGAAGAGCCTGTTGTGATGAGCAGCAGACCGGAAGATCGTGTGAAGCGTATCCTTCAGGCTTTGCCTGAACACTATCGAGAAGTACTGACTTGCCGTTTTCTGCTCAATCTCTCGATACGAGATACTGCTAATCGCATGTGTTTGACGGAAGGGAACGTCAAAGTATTACAGTTTCGCGCGCTGAAACGTGCTGCTGACCTTGAGCACGTTGTTATCGAAACGCTATGATATTGGGAAAGGGCGAGTCGAACAGGGAAGTGACCGTTGTGGTCGCACGAAGTACCTAAGAAAGGGTGTCTGAGTGGCGCCTTTATGGAGACACAAATTTATGTCAGGTGATTTCCATCAGGATCAAGATCAGGAACGATTTGAAGACTATCTGGAGCTGGAGCACTTTATAGAAGAGCTTCAGGCGGGACGTCCAGCTCATCCTCCAGATGGGTTGACGCCCACCAAGGCTCGTATCTATCGTATGGCCGCGCTCTTTCGCTCTGCTTCGCCTGATGAAGTCACGCCCCGCCCTGAATTTGCCGCTGAGTTGCAGGCCAGGCTTGAACAAGAATTAGAGCGGCCACCCAAGACGCGCCATCTCCCTTTCCTCTCTAAGAAGCCGCAGGAGAAACCTCGTGTCTCGCGACGTGCTCTGCTTGCCGGTGGAGCTGCTGCTGTCGCGGCCTCGCTGGCTGTGGGTGCCGGTGTTGAACACGTGGTGGAACAAGTGACACAAGCACCACAGACAACAATCGGAGGAGGGTCAGGACAGGGGACAATATGGCAGTCTCCCATTGTGCCACCGGATGTAGCCTCTACCTGGCTCTTTGTCACGACGCTTGCAGAACTTGGAGAAAACGGGGTACGCTTTGCAACAGAATCCATTGTTGGCTATGTCATCCGCAACGATGGGGATGTTGGTGAATCACTAAGTGAAGGGCCAGTCATAGCGATGTCGGCAGCCTGTACCCACATGGGCTGTATTGTGCAATGGCAGGATTCGGATCGTAAATACCATTGTCCCTGTCATGGCGGCCTGTTCACTGAATATGGCAAGGTGGACAAGTCATCAACGATACCCTACGTAGCTCCGTTGCCGCGCTTAGAAGCGAAGGTAGTGGATGGCAAAGTGTTTGTCAGGGTACCAACGAGTATAAAATGATGCGAGGTCTGCTGGCAATAGCGCTTGACCTCACCTTTCTTCCCCCAAGATAATACGGACATAGCTCTTGTAGCGCCGTTCGTCGATGACTTTGTCGTCGACTGCCTGGCGGATGGCGCAGCCATCTTCTTCGATATGCATGCAGTCGGAGTACAGACATTCGCCCAGGTATGGGCGGAACTCGACAAAGCACCAGGCGAGGTCTTCGGGCGGGATGTTCCAGGTAGCTAGTGCGCGAATGCCTGCTGAATCGGCAAGCCAACCCCCACCTGACAATTGATAGAGCTGCGAACCAGTGGTGGTGTGCCTTCCCTTACCGGTCGCGTCGCTTACAAGCCCCGTCTTAATAGCCATGCCAGGCTCGATAGCGTTCACAAGGGATGACTTGCCTACTCCTGACGGCCCGCTGAAGAGCGTGGTATGCTCCCTCAATAGAGAGTTCAGGGTTTCGATTCCTTGACCGGTCTTTGGGCTGGTCCAGATTACGATATAGCCCAGGCGACTATAGAGGTCTGCCGCTTCATCCACGTACTGCTCGTGCGGTAGATCGACTTTGTTGAGGCAAATGATGGGGCGGATCTCAGCCGATTCACAAATCGCCAGGTAGCGGTCGAGCATACCAAAATGCGGCTCGGGGTGTGTCGTGGCAAAGGCGAGCACGACCTGGTCCAGGTTGGCGAGCATGGTTTGCTCCATGGCTCTTTTGGATGTTGAAGCTGCATCCTTGCGTGATAGGGAACTCTGGCGGGGCAGGATCTCCTCGATCATGCCGGTGTTGTCATCGAGACGACGAAGTTTCACGTAGTCTCCCACCGATAAGCGTACAGGTAACGGGTTGGCGTCTGTGTCACGATGCTCGATACGTTGAGTCTTTGGTGATGCGAGCGTTTTGTCGTAACGCGGACGTGCTTTGCTTACTGATTTTGGGAATTGAGCCTGGGCAAAGGCTTTTTTGAGTTTTCCTCGCAATGTGCAGCGTAGAACGCCGATATCGGTATGAACGTCATAAATGCCATGGGCACCGTTCAATACCACGCCGGTAAGTGTCTCCGGGTCGTTAATCAATGCTTTCCCTCCAGGAGAATAAAAAACACGGTTCGAACGATCAATCGTGTGATGTCTACCGTGTGGAGGGAACGAGCCACGTTCTACCTTTTGCTTAGCAGATGCCAGGTAATTTCTTGTTGAATGTTTTGCTGGTGCCCTGGCGTGGCAGCGTTCGCTCATTACCCTCAACGCGGGTAGACAAGGTGCATGCAAGCACAAATTGTGAATAGACGTGCTTTTCCATATTTTGCACCTCCTCTAAGACTGGCGAAGCCAGAATTTATGCGAACGTTTATTTTCTACAGGATACTAGAAGATAGGGGGGTTGTCAATATAGTTAAGCTGGTCGAAAAACCAGCAATATCCCCGCCGTAACAGGCCCTACCAGGAGTACGGCCAATCCCCAGCCAAGTCCTACCCAGGTGGCGATTACGCCTACGAGCAGCGGCAAGAGGCTGGTGATGGGTGAAATGAGGGAGGTTACACTGAGTACCACGCCTGATTTGCCGGGCTGCGTGGCATAGGCCTGTGCCTGAGCGAGTGTGTGCCAGCTTGATTCAACCAGGCTGAACACTGCCAGGGCTATGAATTTTGGCAGCACGCCGGGAACCAGTAGAAATATGCCATAGCTCGCGATCCCCATCCAGATGCTGAATTTCAGCAGAGACATGCCTGCCATGTGGCGAAGCAGCCAGGGGAGAAGCGCTTTTCCTACTAAAGAGCAAACTATGATAATGAGCAACGCCGAGCTAGCAGTGACATTGCTCAACCCTACACTATCATGGAAATAAAGCACAGCAAAACTGTTGAGGGGTATTTCCAACAAGGGTAGGATCAATGCCCAGCGTAACAATGCCATGTCGAGCGCGGCTGCTTTTAGCGCGGCCCAGTTGGATATGGATTTGACCTCTTCTCCCTCTGCTTCTCCTTCCTCGGTTGCCTTTTCTGCACGGGGGAAGCGTAGCCTTGCCAGGAAAAGGGCGTAGATGATGAACAGTATGCCTCCCAGGATGAAGAGCGTGCGCCAGTCGACACCGAGGGCATAAGCGACAGCAACTGTCAATAAGGTGGCGAGAAAGCCAATATTACCAATAATTGACCACCAGGCCATCATGTGATCATGTCGCCCTGGATGGGCGTCCATGAGCGAGGCCTGGCTCAGACCAACGAACGGGCCACCGGCGAATCCCTGGATCGCTACTCCTGTGAGAAGCAGGAGATAGCCAGGAGCCAGGCCCATCACTATTAAGCCGATGCCAGCGGTGATGGTACCAACAGAAATAAGTAAGCGACGTGACCAGATATCGCCACTGATGCCGAAGATAGCATCGCTGATAATATCGCTGCCTTCCAGGACCGTGAAGAGGAAACTTACCTGGATGTAGTTCAAGCCAAGCGCTGCCCTTATAGCAGGAAGTATGGCGGCAAGTAAGTTACTGAACCATTCGTTGAAAAACTCTACGCCTAACAGTAAGAGAGTCAGTCACCGTTTCGAGAACATACATAAACCTCCTTTTAGAATGACTTAGCGAAACTCAAAACGCGCTTCGACTCTACCGAAATGTAGGATATCACCATCCTTAAGCGGTTGTTGTTTGTATGGATGTAAGACTTCGCTATTTAAGCGTGTCTTGTTGCGCGAATTTTGATCCTCAACCATCCAGGTCCCCCGCACGTTCAAGATACATGCATGTTTTCGGCCAAGCGTCATGGTTGGATCGTCGATCTGAATATCGGGATGGATCTCTCGTTTTGGATCTTCGCGGCCAACAATCATGTTTGCTCCACTTAACACGAATGTTTGTCCTGTAGAGATAATTATAAGTTGTGCTTGCTGATGAACTGCGGGTGCTTGGCCACGGATACGTTGCTGTATCTGTTCGAGTGCCGCGATAAACTCGCGGGGCGTCTGGTAGCGGACATGAGGCGATTTAGCCATTGCCCTCTGCATGAAAGCGTCCATTTCGGGAGGTAAGTCTGGGCGCAGGCGGCAAATCGAGGGTATGTCTTCGGTTTGGTGTTTGAGAATGATGTCTACAGCGTTGCCTCCAGTATAAGGAGGTTGACCTGCAAGTGACTCAAACAGGACGATAGCAAGGGAGTAGAGGTCGGAGCGGATATCTGCGGAATGCCCCCTCAATACCTGTTCTGGAGCGCTGTAGTATGCCGTTCCCATAAATTTATCTGAACTTGTGATGGTTGGTGTTTCTTGGCTACGCGATAGGCCGAAGTCGGCTAACTTCACGGCTCCTTTGTTACTGATGAGGATGTTCTGAGGCTTGATGTCACGGTGAACCACTCCCCTCTTAAATGTAGCGTCCAGTCCTTCGGCGACTTGCAGCACATAACTCAAAGCGCGTAGTGGTTCCATTGGACCATAAGTTTGTATGTAATACTTGAAGCTTTGGCCATCGATGTAGGATGTATGCTTCTCGTTTGAAGCGTTCTAACAGCTCGCTATCAAATGCATGATCAAGGTGCAAGATTTTTGCTGCATAAAGGTAGTTGTTTTGCAGGTCGCGGGCGATATAGACTGCGCCGAAGGTGCCGCTTCCCCTTTCATCAATCAGTTTGTAGCGACCCTTGATGATATGCCCAAGAAGCAGTGTGCTGCTCATGTTCATTCCTATCCGAAAGGCAATGTTCGAAGCTTAAATTTTGATCCTGGCGAGAGCAAACCTCACCGATTCTCTTCTCTGCTATATTACATCATTTGCCCGTTATTGTCATTGCCGGGATTCCTGGCATCCAGGGTCCACTTTCTTCTGTCACTGATTACCTGGTTACTAGGAACACCAATTCGCTTGGGAATGCGAAGCGTTGGATTGACCAGGTTTTGTTGGCTACCAATTCATAAAAGCTGGCCTCGTAGTTGGTGACCATGCCTTTCTTTTTTCCACCGAGGCTGCGAGCAGGAAACGAGACGACGAGGTGGTCAGCATTAATTGACTCTAGAAGTCGCAGGCCCGCTGATTTGTCTACCTGTTCGAGGCAGGGAATGGCCTTGAGAATAAAGGCGACATCGACCTTTTGAGCAGGACAATAGTGTAACACATTGCATACTTTTCCATATCCCTGTACAGGCAGGAGAGTCATGTACTCGTTTAAGAAGTCTATCATGTCCCGATAGATGTCATACGCATAATACTGTGCGTGTTCGCTTAGAGGCATCCAGGGTACGCTAAGTGGGTGTAAACCACAGGCAATATCAATGACTGAATTGATGGGAGCAAGGTCAGCCAGTATGGTGCAGTAGAATTGTTCCAGGATGGGCAGGCGTTCTCTGGTGGAGGAGTGATGACCCATAATCCCTCTACTCCTGTCAAGAAAAAGCTCACGGTTACCAGCCAGGGATGCCTGCTTGAGTTCATTTAACCAAAATGAATAGTGCGGGGGGCTATCTTGATAGGCTGCACCCACCTGGTGCAACTTATTCTTGGTGGCTTTGATGGCCTCTTTGAGATTGTGCCGCCTGGTCAGTTCCTGAATGCCAATATATTTAACGAAATCACTGTCGATGCTCTTGTATTTGGAACTAGCCAGGATAGAGTCAATAAGTTGCTCTATTTGGTGGTGTTCCTTGCCGTGCATATTGCTCTGCCCTCAATCGTTCGGTAAGTTGGACCATGTATCTGAGGTTATGGATGGTCGCGAGTCTCAGAAAGAGGCTATCATTGATCTTGAAAAGGTGATGGAGATATGCCACCGAGTAGCGTGAACAGCATAGACAGTCGCAGAAAGGAGAAATGGGTCCATCGTTCTTGATAGCCTTGTCATCATTGACGTAGAGGTGCGAAAACCATTTCTCTGTCGAGCCAGGTGCGGGCAACGAGTCTGGGGTTGTAAATACATACAGGCGCGCGTGCCGTGCGTCTCGAGTTGGCATGGCGCTATCGAAGATATCGTAGCCGATCCTGGCGCACTCCACGACATTGGCCGGGTGGCCCACACCCAGGGCGTGCATTGGCAGTTCTGGCGGTACGAGTTCCCTGGTATACGTGATGATATCGGTGAGCAGCTGGCCTTTGCTGTCCAATGGCCAGCCTCCAAAGCCAAATCCATCGAAACCAATTTCCAGGAGAGCATCGGCACATTGCTTGCGCAGTTCGTAAAAGCCTCCTCCCTGGATGACGCCGAATAGCAATGGCCTTTGTTCTTGAGGAATGCGCTTTTGCTGAATAAGACGTTGAAACTCATCTTTGCAGTGCTTCGCCCACTCGATAGTTCGCTTGACAGATTCTTGCTGGGTTTCAAATGGATCATCCACGTGCGTACAGTCGTCGAGGCAGACGACGAAATCAGAGCCATAGCTGATCTGTAGCTGTATGCTCTTTTCGGGTGTGAGATGAAATTTGCGGTCGGAACCCTCAGGGTGGAAAGTGATCCCCTTGTCGTTTATAGAACCAAATCTGGGGTTTTGCCGAATCAAAGAATATGCCTGAAAGCCTCCTGAGTCCGTGATGATGGGATGCGGCCAGCCCGACATGCTATGCAATCCGCCTAGAGATGATATGGTCGAGGAGCCAGGACGCTGCATCAGGTGAAACGTATTCATGACAACAGCCTCGATCCCACATTGTTCCAGGTCGGCGCTATCTACGTTACGTACTACGCCAAGAGTGGCATCTGGTAGAAAAGCGGGGAGGTGCAACTGCCCGTGGGGCAACTGTAAGCTGGTTCTATATGTATTCATGGCTTCGTGTTTATCTCTCTACGGTGCCAATCCGTCAATTGCTGATAGGCATGGGCTATGCGCAGTATCATCGATTCCTCGAATGGCTTACCTACTAGCTGCAAGCCGATGGGCAAACCACCGGTCGTAAAGCCGCAGGGGAGTGAGACGGCGGGTAGCCCCGCGAGATTAAAGGGCATCGTCAGCCTTAAGAGCGCGGTCGTCGCATTTTCAGTGATGCCGTCGATTTGGATATCTTGATCCGCTTGTTCTACCGGAATCGCGGGGATGGGTATAGTAGGGAGCACCAACGCGTTGACCCCCTGCATAGCAGAGCGCAGGTTGCTGGAGAAGGTGCGACGTTGCTGCTGCGCGCGCAAGTAATCGACGGCTGTAATGGTCTGACCTTGCAGCAGTCGTGAGCGCGTTCTCTCACCGTAGGCTTCCAGGCGGTTAGTAAGCCAATCTTTCTCCATGTGTGCCAGGGAGGCTTCGGGCATCTGGATGGTGCGATACACTTCCATTGCAGAACGCCGCAACTCAATATCGCTAACCTCGGCTCCCTCCTCTTGAAGTACAAGCAACGTTGCGTGCCAGGCAGCACGTACTTCGGGATCGAGCGGAGCCACGAATGACTCTGATAGTACACCGAGCTTGATGCCCTGTAATGAAAGCGGGCCGCGTCCTTCTGGTCCGCTAAGTAACGTTGCGCTGGATTTATCAGGAGGGCGTGAGACGCTGTTGGGGTCACGCGGATCATATTTGGCGATGGCATCGAAGAGTATGGCGCAGTCTTCGGCGCTGCGGCCCATTGGCCCGACGTGATCGAGCGACCAGCTAAGGGGGATGACGCCGAAGGTGCTTACACGCCCATATGTCGGCTTGAGTCCTGTGACGCCACAACACGCTGATGGGATGCGGATTGAGCCGCCCGTATCGCTACCAATGGCGCCGAGGCACATACCTGCCGCCACTGCTGCAGCGGAACCGCCGCTGGAGCCGCCGGGGATGTGGGTCAGGTCCCAGGGATTGCGAGTGGGGGGTGTGTACGTCCCGTAGGCGAATTCGTGGGTGTTTGTCTTGCCAATGATGACGGCCCCTGCCCTGCGCAGCTGTTCGACTACGGTCGCATCTTCTTGCGAAACGTGATCGGCAAGGACTTTTGAGCCTGCCGTCAAGCGTACATTTTTGACGGCGATAAGGTCTTTTACGCCGATCGGGATTCCGTGCAACGGGCCACGAAAAAGGCCTGTGCGCTGCTCGTTCTCGGCCTTCTCCGCCTCTTCGAAAGCCTGGTCGCGCATGACTGTAATGAACGCATGAATCCTGCTGTCGAGCTGTTCGATGCGCTCTAATGTTTCGGCCAAAAGCTCGGTTGGTGTTATTAAGCCGGAACGGAGTTCTTCCGAGGCTTCTTGGATGGAAAGGTAGGGCATATATCTATTCTATACTTTCTGTTTAGTATCAGCTTTTTCCTGTGAGTATATCACAACCGCACTATATTGCTTCATTATCTTGCATCCCTCGTTCCTTTTGTGATAATCTCTACGGTGGATTAGGTAGGATACTTCTTCTCGAAATCTCTACATCTAACTCCAATGTATCTGTCTTTCTCTTACTTCTCTTTTCTATCTATCTTACGAGGTGATTACTAATGCCCTACGATATGGGTGAATATTACGAACGAGCCAGTGACTATGATCTTGAGTACCAGAGTCAGACGGAGCAGGATGTTCCTTTCTGGTATGAGTTGGTGATGCGCTACACTCCGCAGCGTGTACTGGAACTGGCCTGCGGGAGCGGGCGTATTGGCATCGAGTTGCTACACAGCCCTGGCGACTTTCAACTTGAAGGACTGGATATCTCGCCTGAGATGCTGGATGCGTATCGACGCAAACTAGCGCGGGAGCCTGAAGCTGTTCAACGGCGCGTCACATTGCATGAAGCCGACATGTCTAACTATCAACTCGAACATAAGGGGGAGTTTGACCTGATCTTCCTTCCTTTTAATTCTATCGCGCATCTGTATGAGGTAGAGCAACAGCTTGATACCTTTAAAAATACCTATGATCACCTGACAGTCGATGGCAGGTTCGTGGTCGATGTTTTCCTCCCCGACATCGATTACCTGAGCGATGCGCTCAATCGACCTTCTAATGTGTACATGGAAGACGAAATAGAAGCACCGGATGATGAATTTACTATGCTGCTTTATACAAGTAGAAAGTACGACCCGTTCGAGCAGTTGCAGCATATCGTGTGGACGCATGAAAAATTCTTTGAAACAGGCGAAAACGAGCGCTACCTGACCAGGCTTGATATGCACATTTTCTTCCCACGTGAACTCCAGTTGCTCTTCCTGGCAACAGGCTTCAGCATCGAGGCCATCTATGGTGGGTATGATTGGGCGCCGTTTGGCAGGGGAACGCGCCAAATTGTAGTAGGGCGCAAAAGAAAAAATTGACGCCTTATCATTTGTGATAGCCGGCCCCTTTCAGTGCTAATCGGTATGCGCGCGATAATACTCCACCGTTCTGGTTAACCCCTCCTCGAGTGAGACCTGTGGTTTAAATGCAATCAGGTGCTTCAACAGAGTGATATCAGCCCGTTGCCGGCGTACATCACCTGGTCGTGGAGCGCGATGCTCGAGGGGGATTGTCCAGCCCAGGATCTGTTCAATCTTTTTCTTGAGATCAAGCATGCTGATTTCCTGTCCCGAACCGATATTCACCGCTAACCCTCGCGCCTGGGGACATGTGTAGAGATCCAGAACGGCCCGCACTGTATCGGTGACGTAGCTGAAATCGCGTGTCTGCTGCCCGTCGCCAAGTAATGTAAAGACGCGCCCCTCAAACGCGCACCGCAGCATGGTAGGAATGATAGCTGCATATTGCTGAGCATTTTGCCTGGGGCCATAAATATTAAAAGGGCGCACAACGAGAGTATCCAGTCCAAACGTGGCAGCGTAGGTACGCACCAGGTGATCACTCGAAGCTTTACTAGCCGCAAAAGGCGTGAGAGGGACAAGCGGATGCTCCTCATGCATGGGGATGGTCCTGGCCGAGCCATAGGCCTCAGACGACGAGAAATGTACCAACGTTTCAAATCGCCCCTCTCGCAAGAGTTCGCAAAGTGCTGAGGTGATGTGCACGTTCGTTTCGAAACAAAACTGTGGTCGCACCATTGAGGTAAGGAAAGGGATGACGGCAAGGTCAAACACCACATCCACCGCGCCCAATCGCGAGAATGCTTCACGAAGCGAGCGGTCATTCGAGGCATCGATATACAGAATTCGCAGGTCCGGCATGCGCCGCGATGCCTCGGCAAGGTTGGAAAGCGTTCCTAGAAAGAAGTTGTCAATGATGGTAAGCCGTTTTACATCCTCCGGCACCAGAAGATCAACAAGATGGCTCCCGATGAATCCAGCACCACCTGTTATCACTACATGTTTTCCTTTTAGCGTTCGGTAAGATGAAACCATCAACTCGTTCCTCATTCCTCAATTATTTGTAACTATTCAGGTCTCCCTGCTGCTTGACTCCTCACTGCCTACAGCAGTTCGCCAGGTAGGGTGTGGGCTGTGCCGCCTGCGGCGGCACAGCCCACACCCACTCCCTACCTGGGTGAGCCGCCGCAGGCGGCGAGCAGTCCTGAATAGTTACCTGCCGTGAAATGGCAGTGAAAGCAGTAGACTATCATATGTTATCTTCGCTTTAGAGGCTTACTACTTCAGTTTTCCTCTGTTGAGTTCGGCCGAGTACCAGCATGTAGTTGTGGTATCGGATCGAAGTAAAGTCACGGTACAAGCCCGCTCGAGCAGCGTCATATATTTCTCGGATGCCATTGATTACCCGATAGCGGCAGTTAAATTTGAGATCACGATGGATACGCTCGAAGTTCACTCGATAGCTCGGATTATTGGCATTATCAACAATAATGGACAACTTGGCGCCATGTACCTCCTGCACGATAAGTTGACCGAGTTCTCTGAGGCGATAGTTCTCTTTGTTGGTTCCGCAGTTGTATATTTCAACTTTGGAGTGAGGTGGTGTTGCCTCCAGTGCTTTCACGATGGCCTGTGCAGCGTCTCGTACGTGAAGAAATGGTCGCCATTGATCTCCTACATACACCGTCACTTCATGTTCCAGCACCGCTTTAATCGTCATCCAGTTGACAATGAGGTCGAAGCGCATACGAGGCGAGAGCCCATATAGGGTCGCAAAACGAAGAATACAGGGCAAAAACGTTTCATTGCGTACGGACATCAGATAGTTCTCTGAGTGGATCTTGCTGCGTGCATAGAGCGATTGAGGATTTAAGGGAGCCGACTCGTCCACATCCTCGTTTGTATACAGGCCATAGTTGCTGCAACTGGAGGCAAATACAAAGCGTCTAATCCCTGCTTTACGGCACGCCTCTGCCAGGTAAATGGTACCCAGGTAGTTGGTTGACCAAGCTAAGTCGGGATTACTGTTGCAAGCGGGATCACCTACAATGCTCGCTAAGTGAACCACGGCATCCACGCCTTTCAAGGCTGACACAACATCCTTAGGATTACGTACATCCCCTTGCACGCATGAAACATCTATACCATTAAATTTATAAGGAAACTGAGGAGAGGTAATACCATTATCGAAAACTATTGTTCGATATCCCCGGATACTTAGCTCTTCTGTCAGAACAGATCCAAGGTAACCGGCACCACCTGTCACTAGCACTGTGTGTATAGACATAATTAACCAACCTCTCTTTGGTTGACCTAAAGAAGAATATGGGTCACTCTTCAGATCTCCCCTCTGCTTGACTCCTCACTGCCTACGGCAGTGAGAAGTCCTGAATAGTTATGAATATGGAAAATGAGGCTCGATAGAGAATATGCGTCATGAACTTACTTCTTGTTGGGTATCATTTATGCATTGAAGCTGGAAGCTTTGTGCAATGCGTGTTGCTGCATCTCCTTCTCCAAATGGGTTATGCTGTGGTGGCTCTGGCTTCTGCCGACCGATAGCCTCGATGATGGCCTGGCTATTGCTCTCAAGCAGCACATTCCACCCGGATTGGATCGTCTCAGGCCATTCGGTTTCTTCTCGCAGGGTCAGGCAGGGTACCTTCAGAAGGAATGCCTCCTTTTGCATCTCACTAGAATCTGTGAGAATGCGATAGGCAGCACTTTCTAGCGCCAGCATATCGATAAATCCAACAGGTTCGATGAAGCGGATATGTTTTCCCCAGGTGATATCATAGCGATCCAAGCAGTCACGAGTATACGGATGGAGAAGAAAAATTATAGGCATATCCAGCTTGTTGAGTGCACTCGCAATTTCACTCATGGCGGTTGGATTATTGGTGTTGGCGGTATGATGCACGGTCACTAGTAGATAGTCTTGTTGTGCGACATCCAATGCAGAGAGTAATACCTGGGCATGGTCTTCAATCTTCGGCTGAACTTGTCGCAGGATGTCATACGTGACATCTCCTACCATCTCAACTCCCCGTATGATGCCTTCATTGTTGGCAAACTTGCAAGCTGTTTCTGTTGGACAAAACAGGCGATCTGACAAATGATCTGTGACCACGCGATTAATCTCTTGTGGCATTGCCCTTTTGAAACTGCGCAAGCCTGCTTCGACATGCGCAATGGGGATTTGGAGCTTTGCTGCTGCCAGCGCACCAGCCAGTGTTGAATTTGTATCGCCATATACGATCACCCAGTCTGGACACTCTTTCATCAGAACTAGGTCAATAGTCTCGAGCATACGAGCTGTCTGCGCTCCACATGATCCAGAAGCGACTCCGAGATGATAATCTGGAGCAGGGATCTTCAATTCGTCAAAGAACAAAGCCGACATACGATAGTCGTAATGTTGTCCTGTATGGATAATAATTTCTTCGTGCTGTTGCCGTAGCGCATCGCTTACCGGCATGAGCTTAATGAATTGGGGGCGACCCCCTACAATTGATGCTAAACGCACTATGTACCTCTTCCTTCGTAGAGCTGAAGAGATGAAGGAGTGTTCATCTCTCTGCCCTTTCAACTTGCTGGGATTGTCATCACCTGAAGCAATGTAGTGCATCCCGAGCGGTTCGACGGTTTCACGGCTGAACAATCTCCGTCTATCGAGCACAACCTGATAATGTGCAAATGGCGAAAGTCGAGCCACTGATAGACCTGATGATCGACCTGAAAAATGATCGCATGAATCAGTTCAGCAGGATCAGGGGGAAGAAGTATATAACCCGGTGCGAGCAGCCTGGCTTTCAATCACATAGAGCGAGCACCTCACTGACAATCATTGAGTGATTTTCCTCGCTTAGCGATGGGTGCATTGGAAGTGACAAAACCTTCCTTGCAGCCGCTTCCATGACAGGCAGGTGTGAACATGACGGTGCCCTGTACGCGACCCAGGCATTTGAATGAAGTTGCTAGGGTCCGCTGTCAAAAATCTCGCGTGTGCAATGCTCTGCTCATGGAACAGATCCAGCTTGGCGAGATATGCCAACTGGTTTGACGCACGAACGCGAAGAATTGCAACCTCCTCCTCTTCCCCTAAAAGAGGATGTGCAATTGAAATCATGAAAAGCTCCCCACAGTTATAAGGCGATTCCGTGTTATCTCTGGGCAGTTGACACCCAAGACGAATAACCAGACTGAGTATAGCGTTTACAGAAAGGCCAATACAATCCATCGATGGATTATCTTTTTAGATTGGAATTAGTACTTTCGTATAATCTAAGTATCAATAGATATATAATACTTGGGATGATATAGAATGAGTTCGATTTCATGAAAGCAGCGAGAACTTTTCTATCATAATGCCCTTAATATACCCAATTGTACTATTCCAAAAAGTACAAAATTACACAACTTGAAACGCGTTTTTACACAAGCTTTGTTAAGCGAAGTAAGGATAGTGGCTGGCAGGGCAGTTCAAAAAGAATCGATACTTGATCATATTAGCTCATCATTTATAAATAAAAACACAACCATTGATCGGGACATATAGACAAAAAGCGTTTGTGGCGTTATAATTTCCATTGGAAAAAGTTTATAAACTTCTGTGAAGCGCGACTAGAAAAGTTTATAAACTTCTGTGAAGCGCAAATTTAAAAACAAATAATTATAATAAACCAGGGTGCCTGGAACGCCTCTTCCCCTCCTGGAGAGGCAACATGGAGATACTTGAGTAACAATCAGTGTGGGGGGCTCACGATGAATAGAATTATTAAGCTTTCAGTTAAATTACTCAGCCTTACCGAGTACTGCTATGCTTGCTTAGAAGGCTAAAAAAAGTCTTTTGTGGTTTTTCTCACATAATACATCATGTACCCTGTGATACCGGGTGATTCGATTGGAAAGCACGGTTATGATAGATCAGTATTCCAGGCATTTGGCAACTGAACACGTAGAATCTGTTTCTCAGTTCGTTGGTCGACAACCTGAACTGAAGTTAATTTGGAATCAATACAAAGCTGCTAAATCCGGGAGAGTCAGAGTAGTGCTATTGGCCGGAGAATTAGGCATTGGGAAGACTCGCCTCCTGGATGAGATTGCGACGCGCGCTGCGCAAGATGGAGCGGTTCTTCTGCATGGTGAGGCATCACAATCTGAGGGGATGCCCCCCTATTTGCCTTTTTTGGAAGCCCTTGGCCGGCATATCCGGGTTACCCCTCCGGAGGAACTGCGCAAGCAGATAGCTGTAGCGCCCCAGGCACTGGTGAGCATTTTACCAGAGTTGTCTGCCTACTTGGGCGATGTTCCGGAAACCTATCCATTGCCTCACGAGCAGGCGCGCTTGCGTCTCTATGAAGCTGTAACCGCGTTCCTGGAAGTTATTAGTATGCCACATGGGCTTGTTCTTACCCTGGATGACCTGCATTGGGCAGATTCTGCAAGTCTAGACCTGCTTAGCTATATTCCGCGACATTTGCCAGGTGCCAGATTACTGATCCTGGGAACCTACAGGGAGGGTGAGGTTAATCTAAACCCAATACTTGAAAGAACTCTGACAGAGCTGGCTCGTCAGCGAGTACTCACTAAAGTTAAGGTCGGTCCTCTCTCGTCTGAAGAGATCGAGGCACTAGCGATCAGCTTTCTTGGAGCAGCAATCAGTCCGACTGTGAGCCAGTTGTTGTATACACATAGTGAAGGCAATCCTTTTTTCGCGGAGGAACTCTTGTGTGATTGGGTTGAAAAGAGCGCTCTCGTCCAGGAGGATAATCGATGGGTTACTGCCGGGCCGCTCGATCAGGCACTTCCACCAAGTATTGTTGGGGCCCTACGCCAGCGGTTCGCTCGGCTCCGGACAGGTATTATCGATCACTTGCGCATTGCTGCGATAATTGGTCGGACGTTTGACCTCTCCTTGCTAGCTTCGTTGGAAGACCAGGAATTTGAAGTAGTCGAGGAGGCACTTCTCGAGGCTGAGCGTGCTCGACTGGTTAGAGTCGAGCAAGAAGGCTTGTTCATGTTTAGCCATGATAAAATCCGTGAGACTCTGTATGCTGAAGTGCGTACTTCACAACGACGTCGCCTGCACGAGACTATTGGCAGGTTACTCGAAGCCCGATACGATCAAAATAAGCAGAAGAGTACCTATCAGCTTGCTGAACTCGCTTTTCACTTCACACATGGTGGTGATCGGATGCGCGGTTCAGTCTACTCACAACTAGCTGCAGAACAGGCATTGAAATCGTTAGCGATCGAAGAAGCCATGAGCCATTATCGTATGGCTCTTGAACTCCTTGATCCAGATGATAGGCGTCGTGGTAATCTGCTGCTTGGTTTGGGTGAAGCTGCTTTCCTGGCTGATGCGGAGATTGTGGCCGCGGATGCATACAAAGGGGCTTTTGCATGGTTTTCGCAAGCCGGTGAGTTAGAAACTGCTGCGCAAGCAGCACATAAGCTGGGGCTGGTGCATTGGCGAATGGAAGCGTTGCAAGATGCGCAGGTCGCATTCGAACGATCACTAGGACTACTGGAGGACTCCTCGAGCACTGAGCTGGTACAGGTCCTTGTAGATTTAGCTACCTTGCTCACGAATTGGATGGGTCAGCAAGCTGAGGGAGTTGCCTACGCACGGCGAGCATTAGATATGGCCCGTCGTTTAGGAATCGCCTCCCTCGAAGCTGCGGCTACTTGGGCTATTGATGGTACACTCTTCACACCTGGTAAAGATATCTCAAATGCCTTGCAGGCGGCAGAGCAAGCACTGGAACTTGCAGAAGACATTGCCTATCCATCTAAGGCATCAGAATGGTGCCTCCACCTGGCGGAAGCATACTATTGTACATCCGAAATCGGACGTTCCTTCGAAATGAGTTTACGCAGGATGGAACTCATCGAACGCTACCGAGACGCATACGATTTACGAAGCACTTATACCTGGCTCGCTCTACTCCATGCATCACAGGGTGCGTGGGTTGAAGCTGAGCAAACGATCGAAGAGGCGCTAACTACTGCGAGCCACCTGCCTGGCCGGGCCCCTTTATCTTTCCTAGGCCTGATACGGGGCTTTCTCGCTTACCAGAAGGAAGATTTTGTGGCCGCCGAGCGCGAATTGCAGGTTCTAAGGGCAAACCGACAGCAGGGTCCATATTGGTCCAGGCTCTATACTGGTCTCCTTGGAATGATTCAGGTAGCTCGAGGAAATCGCGCGAAGGCGTATGTATGTGTATCCGAATTGGAAGGAATTCTTGACGAACTGCCGGCAGGTACGTTGCTAACTGCATTTATCATCGTATGTTTAGCGCTAATAGCATTAGCCTCAGGTGATCAGAAACGGGTCGCGGATCTCTACCCAAGGCTCCTGGACTTCCGCGGTCAGCACTATTGGTTCTTAGTGGATCGTGTTTTGGGAGTGGCCGCCAGCATACGTGGGGATTGGGAGGCAGCGGCTATGCACCTGGCTGCAGCAGAGGCTAAAGCTCGGCGCGAAGGCTTACGTCCTGAATTGGCCCGCGTGCTGCTGAGTTGGACCGACTACGAATTGGGGCGAGGCGTTCAAGGATACATAGCACGGGCAGAAAACCATCTTAAACAAGCGCTTAAGCTCTATGAGGAAATGGATATGACTGATGCAGCGGAACGTGTTCTTAGCCGGCTCCAAACTCTTTCTCAACGTCTGCATGGCTCGTCTGCACTGTCTCTCCCTGCCGATCTCACTGAGCGTGAGGCTGAGGTGCTACTGCTCGTTGCCAGGGGCAGGAGAAATAGTCAGATAGCACAGGAGTTGGGGCTTAGCGCGAAAACAGTTGCCAATCACCTGACTCATATCTTCACTAAGACAGGAAGTGAGAATAGGGCTGCTGCGACAGCCTTTGCCATACATCACAGCCTGGCCAGGTTGGTACGGGCTCCGCTTTCAAAATAAGTATTTCTTTATAAATTG
>WNFA01001249.1_pt1 | contig 31047 bp, 19 predicted proteins | sample 5400481 | NCBI WGS metagenome assembly WNFA01 (sample SAMN13153340, study PRJNA577476) | soil metagenome | isolation source: 120 cm saprolite under Douglas fir tree site 2 hole 1 replicate 2 | place: USA:California | collected 2015-04-18 | reverse complement strand
AACAGGTTTCCCTACAATAGGGAAGTTATTTGCGGATGAGTCCTTAGTATCTTGATTATAGCAGCATTGTCTATCGTTCTTTGACCTGCTGATCACTCACTCGACACAGCTAACAAAGAGGCGGAGAAGGGTACCAAAAAGCTACAACGTACTCACCGGATCGATATCCACGTCCCAGCCGGGAGTATCGATCACCCGCAGCAGCGGGTGCAGGTCAGGTCCCCGGGCAATCATCTGCCAGCGATATTTGCCGCGCAGGCGCTCTATCACCGCAGGAGCGGGACCAACTATGTCGGTCTGCACCAGCCCCAGGCGCTCGATCCATTCGTCCAGGCGTTCGCGCAGCAGCAGGGCCTCGTTTTGAGCGCGATACCTGTTTTCATGGCTATAGGTAAATTTGACGAAGCGGCGGAAAGGCGGGTAGCCGTAGCGGCGACGGGCCTCTATCTCGGCGGCATAGAATTCGTGAAAGCTGTGGCGCGAGGCGGCATCGACAGCGAAGTGCTGGGGGTTGAAGGTCTGGATAATCACTCTGCCCGCCTCCTCGCCGCGACCCGCACGGCCCGCCACCTGGGTGAGCAGTGTAAATGTTCGCTCAGAAGCAGAGTAATCAGGCAGCATCAGGCCAATATCGGCGGAGATCACGCCGACCAGCGTCACACCGGGGAGATCGAGCCCCTTGGCGATCATCTGGGTGCCGACCATGACATCGGCCTCGCGATTGGCGAAACGGTCAAGCAGCTGCTCGTGAGCGCGGCGGTTGCGCGCGGTATCGCGGTCCCAGCGCAGCAAGCGGGCCGCGGGGAAGCTGTGCTGAATAGTATGCATCACTTTTTCAGTTCCCAGGCCAAAGTAGCGCATACTCATACTCTTACAACTGGGACACATGTGCAACACTTCGCTGTGCCGGTTGCAGTAGTGGCAGAGCAGGATACGCTCGGTCGAGTGATACGTTAAAGGCACATCACAGCGGTCGCACATGGCGACGAAGCCGCACTCCCGGCACAACACGCAGCTTGCCGCGCCGCGCCGGTTGAGGAACAGGATAGCCTGCTGCCCCCTGCCCAGAATGTGCTCAAGCTCACTCTGCAAACGCCGGCTGATGATGCTGGTATTGCCCGCGTGCAGTTCGCTGCGCAAGTCAATCACCTCGACGGGCGGCAGGCTCGCCCCAATGCGGCTTGACAACTCGACCACGCGATATCTCTTCTGCTCAGCTTGATAAAACGTATCGACCGCAGGTGTCGCGGAGCCCAGCACCACTGGGATGCGCAGGATTGCGCCCAGTTTGACAGCAGCATCTCGGGCGTGATAAGTGGGGTGGCGCTCATCCTGCTTGTAGGCCGGCTCGTGCTCCTCGTCGAGGATAATGATGCCCAGGTCCGGCTGCGGCGAGAAGAGCGCCGAGCGCGACCCGATCACTACATCCACCTCTCCCGCGCGAATGCGCTTCCACTCATCATAGCGTTCCCCCATGTTGAGAGCACTGTGAATGATGGCGACGCGCCCGGGGAAACGGCTGGCGAAACGCAACACCGTCTGCGCGGTGAGGGCAATTTCCGGCACCAGCACGATACCGCGTTTGCCCTGGGCAATCATGGCTGCCAGGGCCTGCAAGTAGATCTCTGTCTTGCCACTACCGGTGACACCATGCAGGAGAATAGGGGCGGGAAGGGGGTTCAAAATTTCGGACAGGGCAACCTGCTGATCAGGGGTGAGCGGCAGCGGTTCGCCGGCAGGTATGGTACGGCCGAGTAAAGGATCGCGCCGCACCTCGACCTCTTCGATAGTAATAATGCCATCGCGTACCAGCTTCTGCAATTGTCCCGTTGTCAGGCCGCTGGCTTTACAGAGCATGCCCGGCGTCCAGTAGGGCTGGTCGAAAAACTGGAGGGAATCCTCGCTCAGGCGCTCGCTCCTGTTATGCTGTAACAGGTCGACCGCAGCCAGTTGGCGCTGTGCCAGCAGGCCTGCGCGGCTGCGCGGCTTGAGTGTGAGGGCATCGGCGACACCGGGGATAGCCCACGGATCAGGCATACTTTTCTTAGGACGACGGCGCACGTTGTCAGGAGCCATGCTGGTGTCCGCCGGTTCCGCTAGACTTTCTTGCAGCTGCTCCTCTGCGCGCTGTCGCCATGCTTCCAGCGCCTCACCCTGGGCGACAAGGCGTACCACGCGTTTGTAGCGCACGTGCGCCTGGGGAGGGTGTAACTGGGCTTCGCGTTCGACGAGGCCGCTGGCAAACGCCTCCTTCAGCACCTCCTTCGCCCGCTTCTCTCCCAGCATCTCCTTGAGCCGCTCAACATCCAACTCCCCATCAGCCAGCAGCAGGCCGACGAGCGCCCGGGTAGTCAAATGGGCCCTTGTACCTGGAGATTGGACGACGGTCGCCACTTTCGCAGGTGATTCGGGTATTGCCTTCACCTGGATAGGCTCGAACGAGGACTCCAGCTCACCTGCTGCATCTCCATTTTGAGGCGCTACACCAGTTTCATTATCCGCTACCAGGCGTAACACGATCTTCGAGCGCTGCATCAGGCCCGGAGGAAGCATCATCAGCGCTACCTGGGCCAGGGGTGTAATGTAGTATTCGGCGATCCATTCTGCCAGCTTGCGCTGGTGAGGCAGCAAGACGGGTTCAAGGTCAAGAATGGTATGAAGCGGGCGTAACCTGTCATCATTATCCGAACTGCTGCCCGGCCGGATACTCCATACAATGCCCTCGACGAGGCGCTCGCCGTAGGGAATAGCAACCAGTTGGCCAGCGCGCAACTCGGGCTGGAGTGCGCCCGGCACCAGGTAGGTAAGCAACGCATGTTCATCCTGCCAACTGGCGGCAGAGGTCAGTACTTCTGCGAACACTAACGTCTCCCAAATTCACGCTCTAGCGCCGGTAGACTGAAATGCACCATCGTGGGGCGGCCATGGCAACAGCTATACGGAGCACTGGTTCGCTCCAACTGCTCGATCATCTCCCGCATTTCGTTGACTGTCAGGAAGTAGTTAGCTTTGATCGCGGCCTTGCACGCCACGTTCGCCAGGGCATGCTCCTCCCAGGTTTCAGCATGACCGAGATGTTCGGGCGCGGTCAACTCCGCCAGCAGGTCGCGCAGCGAACGTGCGTTCATCTGCTTGACGAGAACGTTGGGCACTGCCTTCGCCAGGAGAGCGCTGTCATCCTGCACTTCCAGGTCAAAGCCGATCTGTTGTAGCTGCCGCATGTGATCTTCAATCGCCCCCAGCTCGGCAGGTGCAAGCTCCAGCCTCACCGGCGTCAAGAGAAGCTGCGAGAGGGAAGCGCGCGCCTGTAACGCTGCCACCATGCGCTCCAACAGGATGCGCTCGTGCGCCGCGTGCTGGTCGATGAGATACATACCATCCGGCCCCTCGGTGACGATATAGCTCTGCGAAAGCTGGCCCAGGACGCGCAGGGGTGGAAGCTTAGACATGGTACCAGGCCGGGGAGCTGCGAAGGTCGTCTCTCCAGCAGGCGATTCAACAGGCGCGGTTGAAGACGCGATCAGTTGCTCTTGCTGAACAGCGGACTGTAATGGCATCTCTTGAGGAAAACCCGCCTGGGAGCCAGGGAAATGGGATGGCTCTTCACCACGCGCAGTGGCTGCCTCACCCGGCTCATGCCCGCGTACGTGGCTTTGCCACAGCCGCGACAATATTGGCGGCCTGGTACCCGTCTCCTCCTCCGTTACCGTGAGCCAGGGGCTATCTTGTGGTATCTCTCCGCGCTGGCCTTCCTTCTCCCCGGCAGTGATACCGAACGATTGGAGCAACTGTGCCAGCTCGGCATCTTCGTCTCCCTCGTCCTTGAGCATTTCCTCCCGGCCGTACTCGTCCTTTGGAGGTAGCGCGTGGTCTAGCGGCGCGGTCCGGCCAGCCAGCGCTCCGCTATCCTGTTTCCCGCCCCACTCGGGTATGGCAGTCTCTTGCAGCAGCGCACTGCGTACAGCCCTCTGCACGGCCGCATAGACGCGCCGCTCTTTGAGAAAACGGATCTCGGTCTTTGCAGGGTGAACGTTGACATCGAGCAGTGCCGGGTCAAGCTGGATGTTAACCACAGCAATGGGGTGGCGCCCGCTGAGCAGCAGCGAGTGGTACGCCTCCTCCACGGCATAGGTGAGCATGCGGCTGAGCACCCAGCGGCGGTTGACGAAGAATGAAAGATGCTGGCGCGTACTTTTGTAGGAGGTAGGACGGCTGACGTAACCGCTGACCACGGGACGCTCGGGGTCGTCGTCTCTTCCATCCAGGCTGCTGATTGGAATCATCTGCCCGGCCACCTGTAGTCCGTATACCTCCAGGAGCACGCTCGCGAGTTGACCGTCTCCCTGGGTAGCAAAAATTTGCCGCCCTTCACTGAAAACGCCGAAGCGGATTTCGGGATAGGCCAGCGCGTACTGTTCCAGCAGGTGGTGGCAGTGGCTGATCTCGGTATTGCGACTCTTCAGAAACTTCAGGCGTGCGGGTACTGTGCTGAAGAGGTTGCGCACGGTGACGATGCTTCCCTCCGGACAGGCGGCCGCGCTGACCTCTGAGACCTGTCCGTTAACTGAGCTAATCTGCGCACCCTGGGAAGCTCCGCGCTGGTGGCTGAGCAGCACGACTTCGGCGACGGCGGCAATACTCGCCAGGGCCTCGCCGCGAAAACCCAGCGAGCGAATATGCTCCAGGTCGTCGATGCGGGCTACCTTGCTCGTCGCATGCCGCGCGAGGGCCAGGGGAAGTTCGTCTGCTGGCATGCCGGAGCCGTTATCGGTGACACGAATAAGTTGCAGCCCTCCATTCATCAGGTCGACGCGAATCTGCGTTGCTCCGGCATCGATGCTGTTCTCGATCAACTCTTTGACGACTGAGGCGGGCCGCTCAACGACTTCCCCGGCGGCGATTTTAGCGGCGACATCGGGCTCAAGCTGGCGTATGGGCATGGGACGATTCTCCAGGCAGGTATCTATTCTACTACAAATAAGAACGAGTGTTCAGAGGACATTATAACATAGGGAGTTCTGATGATGAAGTGCTACCGTTAATCTCCGAACCAGCCGCGTTTGCGAAAGTACCAGATCTGAGCTATTGTAATTGCCGCCATGAAGGCCAGGACGATCCAGAAATTGTAACCGCCGTCGTGCTCCACCTGTGGGGAATGAGCAAAGTTCTGGCCAAAGACGCCCGTGATGAAGGTAATCGGCATGAAGATGGTCGCGATGATCGTCAGTTGCTTCATTACCTGGTTCAGGCGGTTCGAGACCGTCGTGAGATAGACATCCAGCAGCCCGCTCATCAGGTCGCGGTACGAATCCAGTATCTCAAAGGCGCGCACGAGATGGTCATGCACATCGGCAAAGTATGGCTCAACCCTGGCAGGAATGACGCTGCCCGTGCGGCCGACAAGCGAGTTGGCAACCTCGATCTGCGGGCTGATAACGCGCCGCATCTGTGTCATTGCTCGCTTGATACGGAAGAGGCGCAGTTGCACGCCTTGCTGCACAGCATTGACCGTCACGTCTTCCAGTTCATCGATCAGATCATCCAGGGCATCGAGCACCGGGAAGTAGCTATCCACCAGGGCATCCAGTATAGCATACAACAGGAACGCCATGCCACGGGCCATTACATTCTCTTCACCTTCCTCACCGGTGATTGCCTTGTGCAGCGAGTCGAGCCAGTCTAATGGGCTGCGGTGAGCAGTCACCACGTAGTTCTGGGCGAAAACAATGTCCAGCCTGGGCGTGTCGGCCTCCTCGGTCTTGGCGTTGAAGGCCAGCCCGTGTAGGACCACGTAGAAGTAGCCGGTCCCCTCGAAGAACTTGGCGCGTTCGTACTCCTCTTGCATCGTTTTGATGGTGATATGCGAGAGTTTGAAGACCTGCGCAAGCAAGTCTATGTACTCGCCGGGGTCGCCCTCTATATCGAGCCAGACCAGCGACTGTGGGTCGCCCAGTGCATCGTGCAGTGCCTCTGGAGCGAGATCGGTAGTCAATTTCCCATTTCGCCATAGCAGGATTTGTAACATGAAGAGCTCTTCCTTTCGTGATAGCAAGCATTGCCTATAGTATTAACGCTTAGAGGGCGCGAGAAGCATAAGATTGCACAGGTGAGGAGAGTTACTGTATTCGTTCAAAGTGTCGCGGGCGGCCACAAGCATCGCCCCTCCGGACGTTGCCCGGTGCATGAACGAATTGTGATGAGAGCGAGATACCAGAGCAGACACACGTGATGCTGGTGTGAAGTGCTAACGAATCACCTGAACTGTGATCCCTAATGACAGGCCTGCCCAGGTGCGATCAGTGGTCAGCGCAGGAAGGTCGAGATGTTGAGCGAGTGCAATGCTGGCTGATCACCCGAGCAAGGTTCAGGCTTTCCTGGCTTTCAGAAACGGTACAAAACCCAGTGCACCTCGTGCTAAGAGCATAGACATATTCCTCGTGGAGGCTATCTGAAGCGCTGCAAGGATATTGTCGCTCTCCACTTCCAGCGCTTCATAGTCGGGTTTATTTGTCTCGACGTAAGAAACAAAGAACTCAACCATGCGCCCTTCAGCGGTTGTATCAGCGAGTTGCACCTGCGCATAGTCGGCAATGACCTGGTGCAAGGTGTAGCGGCCGTTTCCGCCTCCTTCCAGCAATCCAGCGCTCGTCAACATGTCAAGCGTCTCAGGGGGAACAGCGCTGACAGCCAGGGCGGCCTCTTCAGAGAAGGTATTGGGTTTCGCGGGGAAGAGCGAGAGCGCTCGCAGGGCATATTGCGCCTGTTCATCCAGGTGCTGATAGCTCATGCCAATGATGACGTGTAGCGATAGCGGCATATCGGGCCGCAAATTGGGGGGGCATTCTGCAAACGCCTGTGGCTGAGCCAACCACAAGCGTTTCTCGGCATGTTGCAGCCGGTCAAGTGCCGCCTGCAAGCGGCGCGACGGACCATTCCCCGGATAGGCCTGCGTGCGCAGGTAGTTACCCATCAAGGTGAGCGCCAGTGGCAGTCCACCCACGGAGCGTAGGAGGGACCGCACCTGGTCGGGTTTATACGCAACCACTTCCGGCGCCAGCCTCGCCAGCAGTGTCACACTGTCATCTTCAGAAAGTTCACGGACTACGGTGGCTCCATCATGAGCGAACTGGCTGGCTATTTCCGGCATGCGCGTGGTTACCAGGTAAGCGCACCTGGGGCCGCCAACCTTGAAGGTCAAGGCCTCTTCAAACTTCCAGGCATCATCGATGACCAGCAGCATACGGCGCAGGCCAATTTTAGCACGAATAGCATCGGCCCAGGCTCTGGCACTGCCCAGTTGAGCCATCTCTCCAGGCTCGATACCCAGCAAGACACCCCACCTGCTCAGGTGGCTAATCACATCCGGCCGGTAGCCAAGACCGGCCCACAGAATGCCATCGCAAAAATAGTCCTGCACTCCGCTGTCATGAGCAATGGTGATTGCCATTGCAGTCTTGCCTATCCCAGGTAACCCATTGAGTGCCGATAAGGCCAGGCTCTCCCCGGCCAAAAGCCGCTGCTTCACACGGTCGAGCAATTCATCCCGGCCGACCAGGCCATGCGCCATTGGTTGCGGGGGGATGGTGGGATCGTAGAGAAACACTGCGCGGGAAGGAGACGCTGCGACCTCTCGGAATACTTGATCAGGCTTGTGCCCATTGGTACCAATCTCATCTCCTGCAAGCAGGCCGAGTTCCTCGGCGTTCATGCCAAAGAGTTCACAGAGCTTGCGGCGGTAATCGGGCCTGGGAGAGGCGGTGCCGGTCTCCCACCTGCTCACATAGTATCTTTCAGCATTAATCTGGGTCGCCACATATTTTTGCGACCAACCACGCAGTTCACGTTCGTACTTCAACCTGCGATTCGGCGCTCGCTGATGCTCGGCAGTCTTTTTCGGCAATGCGATGCTCTCTTTCAGTTCTCCTGCGGCCACAAATAACACACACCCTCCACAGGAGCAGCCAAAATTCAAACGTCTTACAAAGGCAAATGGTACCGTCCAGGAAAAATAAATCGACGCTCACCAATGATACGCATTTGCTATTCCTCCAGATTACTTCTTCCTGGCATACTAGCAAGATAAGCAGCTAACCTTTTTTCATCATACTACATCGAAGAGATAGTCCTCGGGAAATTTGCAGGTATTGTTAGAAAGAGGAGTTCACGTGTCTCATTCATCAAGACGCCCAACAACTAAAAAAGTCACCTTCGTGGAAGCAAGATCGATCAGGCAAGTGATCGGCTCGACCACTGTCAGAGGCGATTTACAACCCCAGCAAACTCGGACTCAACGCACCCTCGCCAGTGCAAAGCCATCAAGCGCTGGCTCATACACTGGCCATCCACAAGCACCGACGGCTCTGGGTAACTACAGGTCCAGCCTCGGGTGCAGCCCATACGATGACGACATGAAGAACCGCGCCTGATACTCATTTTCTTCCTCATAGTAATTCCGGTACTTCTGTGTTAGAAATCAGGTGCTCACCTGATGCCCGGTGGCATGGATTTGCTATAGTATTATAGACTGCACTTGCCTGAAGAGGACGCATAGTGAAGTGCCCCTAGTGGAGGAGAACAACTCAATGCGCAGCATCGCACCCGAGGTGGTGTCCATTGCTGATGCCTGTCTTGGTGGCCTGCACGACCGTTCAGCCTTATTGATCGGTCCAGAAAAACAGCGACAACCCTACGTGTCGCTCCTACAGCAGGCCGGAATGAAGTGTGTCTACCAGGAGAGTACACCCCTGCATGTTTCTCATATACTACCCCATATACAGCTGCTCATGAGTTTGCCAGCGCCTTCACAAACAGTGCCACTCCTCACAGCAGCAACAGTGGCCAGGGGATGCGCCGGGCGACGCACGCCGCTGCTCATCCTTGACCTGGCGGAGACCACCTCTGTCGAGGAACTTGCCGGACTGCTGCCTGCTGTGTGTCTTTATACACCCGACGATTTGCGGCGCATTTTATCTGCCGCCAGAGCCACCAGCTCCGGCGAACACAGGTTCCGCCTCTACACTGTTCCCCCGCAGTAGCGCATAGCAAACATACACCACGGTAATGCTAGTCGGGTCTGATATAATAAGGAGGATTACCTGCAAGACCTTGGGGAACCCATTGTATACAGTTCCCCTATTTGAGGAAGCAATGGAAGTTATTAAAATCTCTCCCCGTGGTTACTGCTACGGCGTCGTCGATGCGCTACAGATAGTGCGCAAGGTAGCGAAAGACCCTGCGGTGCCACGCCCCATCTATATCATTGGTCAAATTGTCCATAACCGCCACGCGATCGAAGAACTCACCAACCTGGGCGTAGTGACACTGGATGGACCAGACCGCGCCAGTATCCTGGCGGAGGTTACCGAGGGTACGGTCATCTTCACCGCCCACGGCGTCTCTCCACTGGTGAAGCAGAGGGCGCGAGAGCGCGGCCTGCACTGCATAGATGCCACCTGCCCCGACGTGACAGTGACACACGACCTGGTAGTCGACCTGGTGGCGAAGGGATACTATATTCTTTACGTCGGCAAGAAAGGCCACCCGGAACCCGAGGGGGTGCTCGGTGAGGCGCCTGGGCATATCAGCCTGGTAGAGAACGAGGCTGATGTAGATGCGCTCAAACTGACGCCGGCACAAGAGGCGAAGCTGGCCGTCGCTACACAGACAACGCTCTCCCAGTGGGATACGCAGCGCGTGGTGCGGTACATCAAAGCTCGCTATCCGCATGCCGGAATACACATTGAAATCTGCGCTGCCACACAAAGCCGCCAGGAGGCGGTAGTCACCCAGGCCAGGGGAGCTGACCTGACGGTGGTGGTGGGCGACCCGCGCAGCAACAATACGAACCGCCTCGTCCAGGTGTCTGAAGAACTGGCCGGCGTGCCTGCGGTACGCATCGAGGACCTTTCCCAGCTTAACGTGGAGTGGTTAAAAGGTAAGAAGCGCGTCGCGGTCACGGCCGGCGCCTCGACTCCTAGCCAGTTGACACGAGAAGTTATTCGTTTCCTTGAACAATACGAGCCAGAGTAAAATATGAAGTCTCTACAAGAGGTGCTGGGACAGTGCTCTGAACCAGAGCTTGAGCAGCTTGCTCAGCTGTGGGCCACCGGCAATGCTCCCAGCAAGGGTTGGGCACACTCTCGCACACGCCTGGAACAGGGCATGCGCGACATGGTCTCCGCTCGCTTCGTGTGGGAACACCTCACAGAAGATGAGCGGCTGGTGCTCTACAACATTCTTGGCCCTTCTGCCCGCAACTGGACAGTACGGGATGACCTTCCCAAGAAGGTGCAACTGCCGACCGCGCGCTACAAGGCGGCGCTTGAGCGAGTTAAGCGCCTGTCGCTTGTGCTGGAGGTACTGGCAAAGGTGCAAGGTAATCAGCTAGTCGATCACCGGCTAGGCTTCTACAACTATGGTGATTACCGGAAATTGCCTGTCCAGGTAGTTGATATTTTATATGTCCCTATGGAGATTGCCACGTACCTGTACACCACGGGGCGGGAGTTTTTCGCGCCACAGTCTGACCGCTCGCAGTTCACGCTCGAAAAGATACTGACCCCTTTTTATCAAAGCGATCTTGACGAGATGAGCCATCGCTATGGCATGGAAATGGATGGCAGTTACTATACACGGGCCGATCACCGCTCAATGCTGGCACTGAATCTTGTGCAGCCCGAAGCGGTTGCCTACGCCTTACAGCAACTTGATGCCCCCGCGCGCAATCTCTTTACCCTGCTTTTCGAGCGCGGAGGCAAATTAAGCCTGGAAACAGTACGCGAATTCACCGGCTTCGATGACATAACCCTCTCTACCATACTCCATACACTTGCCCAGTGTGCGATCGCCTTTGATACATTTTCAGGTAAAGAGCGCGTGCTATTTATACCGGTTGATACCTATAAGAACCTGAGAACTGCTCCAACCCCACCTGCAGAACCAGCTCAACTGGTTTCGCCCGTATCCTCGCCTCCGGCTGTGCGTCCTGGCGAAACCATCATACTCCATGACCTGGCAACAATTATCGGCGCAGTTTACCAGCAGGATATAGAGCCAACCAAAATGGGAACAGTGCCCAAACGTATCGCGACCAAAATTGACCCTCTGCTGCGCGGGCGGCCGCGCACTGCACTGGGTAATGAAGGGGAGAATGAATATCTTGAGATGCTGTTCGATATAGCCCGGGAACTCGGGCTCCTGCAGCTCTCCCGGCCGGCTGCTCGCGATATCAAGGAGCGCTATGAGCCTGGACCAGCGCTGGAACACTGGTCGCAGATGGGCGCAGTTGAGCAGACCAGGCGCCTGCTGCAATTCTGGGTCGGCAGCGGACGCTGGGGTGATGTAGTGGGCGCCAACTATCGCGAGTGGTATTCCGGTTACGTGGACCACAGGGCAGTGCGCGGCTCGCTTGTATCACACGTACGCAACTGTAATCCCGGGCAATGGTATACCGTAGCATCCCTGCTGCAGCTCATCCGGGGCCGGGATCCATTCGTCTTGCGCCCACGGCAGCGCTCCATAGCTTCTCTCGGCTATAGGAAGGCGAGCGAACTGCGCGAACACTGGGATACCTGTGATAGGGAAATCGTCATCGGCTCACTTTCCTCTTCCCTCTACGAATTAGGCATCGCAGCCCTTGGTTACCAGGACTCTAAAGCGCTCGAGGTAGATGAGCCCGACAATCCCGATTTCTTTATGCTCACCGACCTGGGAGCTATGGTCCTGCTGCCCGACGCAAAGCCTGCTCCTACAACAGAGCAGAATGGCAATCGTACGCTTGTAGTGCAGCCCAGCTTTGAGCTGCTGCTCCTGCAACCGGACCTGTCTACACTGTACAGCCTCTTGCCCTTCGCACAGGTAAATCAGGTAGGGGTTGTGAGCCGCCTGACACTGACGCGCGAGTCAATACTGCGCGGCGTAGCGGCAGGTAGCACTGCCGAGCGCATCCTCCAGCTCCTGGAAGAGCGCAGCCAGAAAGGGGTGCCACAAAACGTGGCCTATACCCTTAACGACTGGGCCAGGCTCTACAAAGGAACAGCTATCTCGCAGGTGGTCCTGCTCGAAGTGACGAGCGAGGCGGCAGCGAACGAGATTTGTAATGCCCCTAAGCTGCAAGCGTTTGGCCTGCGCAGGCTTGGCCCCTGTGCCATCGCCGCCAGCCATGACGTTAACCTGCAAGAGCTGCGCCGTGCGCTGGATAAGATGGGCATTGTTGCACATATTGGCGCCGATAATGGAACGGCCATAAAAGCCCCCACCAATGGCAAAATAGTCACCTCCGGCAAGCCGCGATAATTTGCAAGGCTTGCTCGCGTGCATCCAGCCGCGTCAACGTCAATACCTGCTGAAAAATTACGTGGTGCAATAGATTGCGGCGAAACTCGCGTTCCTCTTCTTTACTCCCGCGCGTTAGAGGGGCCTCTTCCGGCACCCGCCCATCAAGCTTGCGCAGTTTCAACACAAAAAATGCCAGGCGCAGCAGTTCAAAGCGGCGCATTTGCTCCGTTGTCTCCAGCAGACAGTCGGCTGGAAAGGTAAAGTCGGTATCCGTCATATCTGAATCGGCGGGACGCCGTGCCGCGCCTCTACCTCGACTGATAGCCATTGTGAGTTCTCCTACTAATCGTCATAGTATGCCAGGTACTGTGAGCAGTTTTCACCCAGTCGCGCCAGAAGCCCCTGGCGCAGGGGCCATGGGGAGTCGTCACGCGTACCAAAAACCACACATGCCTGCACACTCTCTACCAGGATCGACATCGATGTATAGCAAGCAGTCTACCAGGCGCAGGGTGTAGTTAAGTTGAGGGTAGGTTGGGATATGGTTAAGAAACAAGCAAGCGAGTAGTGAAATTAGCACCCGGTACTCGATGCCTGGTACACGCCCGGCGTGTGCAGGAAGGGCCTGGTACCGGGCTTATTGTGGACCAAGGAGCGTATGGCGGATCAACATCAGGTGGGTAAGAGGGCCAAGGCCACCAGGCACGGGTGTGAGAAATGACGCTACTTCCTTGACGCGCGCAAAATCTACATCCCCGACTACTTTTCCTTCAACGGCGTTAATGCCCGCGTCGAGCACAACTGCGCCCGGCTTTACCATCCCGGCCGTGATACTGGCGGGACGCCCAATGCTCACTACGAGAACGTCAGCACTGCTGGTAATGCTCGCAAGGTCCAGTGTATGGGAGTGACAGATAGTCACAGTGGCGTCACCGCGCATCAATACGAGAGCAATTGGCTTGCCACCAACATTGCTGCGCCCCACAACTACGGCGCTGCGGCCCGCGATAGGGATACTGGCCTCGCGCAGCACCGTGAGCACGGCATCGGCGGTACTTGGGATAAAGCTGGGAAAGCCCAGCATGAGGTTACCAGCATTACACGAGCCAAGGCCATCAACGTCCTTCTCGGGACGCAAAACATCCGTCACAACACGCTGCCGGATATGGGCAGGTAGTGGCAACAGCAGTACAACGCCATCGGTATTTGCGTCCTCGCTCAACGTGGCTACCTCGGCGCGTAGCTCCTCTTCTTCGATTTCGAACGGGTAGGCCAGTGTTGCACAGCCCAGGCCGATCACGCGGCATGCGCGCACCAATTGCCTGCTGTAGACCTCTGCGGCAGGATCATGTCCTGCTATCAACTGTGCCAGCCGGGCAGAGCGATGATGCTGCTTGCGAAACTGTGCCGCCTCCTTCTGCAGTTCATCGACCATGCGCGTCACAAGCGGCTTACTATCAAATATGGTTGCAGGCATGGATAAATTACCCCTGGTTGCTTCTTAATAAGACTCCCATGGCATGATTGCACGGGGAACATCTCCTGTCAAGGGGAAGTATAAGTATCTAAGCAAGTAACTCACCACGAGAGACGGTCACGGCCTGCCCGGCGAGATATACACGCTCTCCTTCCACGCGTACGTGTATCTCGCCGCCGCGCGGTGAGGCCTGGTAAGCGACAAATGATGTCTGCCCGAGTTGCTTGCTCCAATAGGGACCGAGGGCGCAATGTGCCGAACCCGTCACCGCGTCTTCAGCGATACCTAACCCGGGCGCGAAATAACGGGAGACAAAATCACAGCCGGACGTACTGCCACGACTCGTGACGATGACCGAACGCATTGGCACCTGGAGCAGCATACTGAAATCGGGCTTCATAGCGCGCACCGTTTCCTCGGAGTCGGTTTCCACCAGGTAGACCTTCCGTTCGCTCCTACCCACATAGCTCATAAGAATACTCAGCGCCTCAACAAGATGCTCAGGCACGTCCGCCGCCTCTACAGTTTGGGCCGGGAAATTCAATTCAATCAGGTTGCCCCTGCGTTCGGCGACCAATGGCCCACTCAGCGTGTAGAAGTTGGCCCTTTCATGCGGACGCAGGTATTCCAGCTCCCACAGGATATGCGCGCTCGCCAGGGTAGCATGGCCACACAGGTCTATTTCAACGGCGGGAGTAAACCAGCGCAGGTCGAAGCCGCCCTTTTGCCAGCGTAAAAACGCCGTCGTTGGCACATTCATCTCCCGCGCCACGTGCTGCAGCCAGCGATCATCGCGCGGTTCATTCAGCAGGCACACCACCGCCGGATTCCCCGCAAACGGCGTACCGGTGAAAGCATCGACCTGAAAGATAATTGGTGCCATAACCCATATTATAAACCAAAGAGAAGCTCTATCATGTTAGACTATCCTCCATCTGGACCGCTGCAGTCCCTGCTGTCAAGGGGGTTTCATCGTAGTGGTTGTCCCACTTGGGGGATAGATTGGCAAATTATCAACAAGTGCGCTACAATGCCCAGAAAGACGTAACATTTTGATATTCAATGAGGCATATAGAATAACCTTCCTCGTAATAGCCATTAGTACTGGATATAGCACAAAGAGAGGATTTTCTATGGCTGGAGACTGTTCATTCGATGTAGTTTCTCAGTTCGACGAGCAGGAACTGGTTAATGCCCTCGACCAGACACGGCGAGAAGTGCAGACACGCTATGACTTGAAGGAGACGAAGACCGAAATCGTCCACAACAAGGATAACATCACCATCGTCACCAATGGGCAGCTCACGCTCAAGAACGTGCGCGACATACTTGAAACCAAGGCGATACGGCGCGGCCTTTCACTCAAGATATTCAAGCCAGGCAAAGAAGAAGATGCTCCCGGCGGGCGCATACGCCAGGTTATCCAGCTGCAGCAAGGGCTGTCGCAAGACCTGGCCAGGGAGATCAGCAAGTATATCCGCGACAACTATCCGAAAGTGCGACCACAGATTCAAGGCGACGCTATCCGGGTCACGGCCAAGAGCCGCGACGAGCTGCAGGCCGTGATAGCGCTGCTCAAACAAAAAGACTACCCGGTAGCGCTGCAATATATCAATTACCGTGGATAGCTCGCTGTTATAAGCTCACTCATGTAGGGTACTTTAGTACCAAAACAAGAGCCTGAAGGGCAGAGATGTAGTAACCTAGGTTTGATTGGAACATGACTTGCACAGGTTGTGTAGATGCCAGGGTACAAAGAAACTCCCCCTCACAGCAGTGTCTACACGATATGTTAATATCTATTGAGAAAGTGAATATTTCATGCCTGGGAACAGACAAGTCTTCAGCACAGCAATGAATGCAGCCGATCGCTACCGCTGGGAGAGCCAGTGGGCAGAGGCAGCAAAGGAGTACCGGCGGGCGCTGGCTGAGTTCCCAGATGATGCGGCGGCACGTGGCGGATTGGGCTTTTGCTACATGCAAACAAAACAGTGGCAGCAAGCTCTCGAGGAATACGAGCATATCCTGGGTCGCGATCCCAGCAATGTTATCGCCCTGAGCAAGACTGCTGAACTGTATGCCATTCTTAATCGTCGAGGCGATGCCTATAAAGCATACCTCCACCTGGCTGAGTTATATTCGCAGGCTGGTCAGGGTGCGCGCGCAGAAGCGGCGTGGCAAAAGGCGGCGCAATTGTCGCCTGACAGCCCCGAGCCCCATGAACGCCTTGCAACATACTATGCCGGGAAAAAAGATATTGGTTTGATGATTCAAGAACGTCTCGCGGCCGCACAGGGATTCCTGCAGCGCAATGAAATAGCAGCAGCGCGCGCGCAATGTGAAGAGGCGCTGCGTGCGGATACGACAAACGCGCAGGCTCAACTCTTGCTTTCGCACATCACGCAATCTTCAGTTGCATTGTCACAGGGAGCAAGCGCAGCGTTTTTACCGGTTGCGGGCGCGATAACGGGTGCAACTGCCATGGCGGGCGTACCTTCTGGCCCATTAGATTTCACAGGTAGCCCGGCGACAGAAATGGTCCCACCGGGTAACACAAACGGAGGTAATACTGGCATCATGGGTAATACAGGTAGCGCGGGCAACTTTGGAGGGGCAGCTAACTACTCAAGGCCGAATCCTGCTGCATCGGGTATAAACGGCGATGGAGCACGGCAAACCCCTCATAAACGCATCACAGCCAGCCAGGTCACAGGAGTGCTGCGGCAGGCACAAACATTTCAGACCCAGGGTCGCTTCAATGATGCCATCGGCCTTTGCGAACAAATCCTGGAGAGTGGCTTTGACCGGCCAGACGCTCGCTATTTCCTGGGCTGGTTGTATCAAGAACAACAACGCTGGAATGACGCCATTCGCCAGTTCCAGTTACTGTTAAATGACCCTGACTACGCGCTCTCCTGCTACTATGCATTGGGGCAGTGTTACCGGGCGTGTGGCGACCTGAAGACAGCATCCATGCACTTTGACGAGGCTGTAGACCGCGTGAACCTGGATGCGCTGACTATGGAGGAGTCCGACCAGCTAGTGCAGCTCTGCCAGGAGGCGGCGGAAGCGCACCGCCTGCTAGGCGAACTGGACCAGGCGCTTACGGTCTATAATGCTCTACTCGGCTTCCTGCATAGTCGAGGATGGAGTGAAAAAATTGTCCAGGTTGAGTCCATGCTCCAACAAATGCAGCATGCTCCGGCGCCGCAACAGACCGGACCAATACCTCCACAGACACCGCAGCCGGCCGCGCCATTCGCTGCACCCCAGCAGGGGAATGCAACTCACGTTTTGCCGCCCGAGCAAATGGCTGCCATGAATCAACCTCCTGTGATGCCAGCGCCAGGTGTACCCGATGCCGCAACCATGGGATTCGGCAGGGGAGGAACATCCATTCCGCCGTCCTCTGCTCCCGTACAGCCACAGCCGCCTGCGTCCTCCAGCACTTTCGGCGAGCTGCCTGAATGGCTCACGGGTATCCTCAGCGATGAGGACAAGACCGTCATGCCCAATAAGCAATCGTCGACCCGGCCGGATCAGAAGCCAGCGCCTGCCCAGCTACAGAACATGCAGCCAGGCATAGTCAACCAGCCCACTATCGAGCAGCAGGTTCTACCCGGCGCTGGCGCAGCCATGGGCGAAGTAACAATGCGGCAGCCGGACCCGGGCCCGGTGGAGATGACGCAAAATGCATACATGACCAAAGAGGCAAAGCCCGGCGCCGAAGAGCTACTGAGTCAGATGGCAGGCCCGGCGAAAGAAGAGATATTTAATCACGCCGCAGACGCGGTGGTGGCAAGCACAAAATCCTTGCCAGAAAACATTCGCTTGCAAGTAATCCAGGTCATGCGGGATATCCAGCAATACATCAACCACGGCCTGCTTGCGCGTGCCACAGAGGAGTGCTTGCACGTGATCGACATGGCTCCTCAATACGTGGACGTACACCAGGTACTCTGCGAAATCTACGTGCGCCAGGGCAAAATCGAGCAGGCGATAACCAAGTATGCCATCCTGGTCGAGACATACCTCGCCAACGACCGCATCGATGATGCCATTGCCACGTACCGCCGCATCCTGCAACTGGAGCCGAACAACCTGACCTACCGTGTGCGCCTGATCAACTTGCTCACGTCACAAGGTAATAAGGAAGAGTTGTTACGCGAACGTACGCTTGCGGCCGAGACATACCTGCGCCTGGGCTATATGGAGCGCGCTGTGACCGAGTTGGAACAGGCTCTGCAGGAGAGCCCAACCAGTGTGTCGACGCGCCTGAACTATGCCCTGGCCCTGCAGAAGCTGGGGCGCTCCCAGCAAGCAATGGCAGAGTATCAACGTGTGTTGCAGGTAGACCCTCACAATATCGCAGCGCTGGTTCGCTGGCATATCTCAATGATCACAGACAATGGCGCTGGCCGTGCCAAGGCGTTAGAGGTGTTGACACGTATTCGCTGGCAACTGCGCGGAGCGGGTCAGCGAAACTACGATACAGTGGTCAGTGAGTACAACCATGCAGCAGAGGAGCACCCGCAAAACGCCGATGTGCATTTTGCGCTTGGCCAGATGCACCAGCAAGCCGGTAACTTTGATAAAGCCATCGACTCCTACACGCAGGCAACGCGCGATAGTTCACTCGAAACGATGGCTCGCGTCAGCGCGGCGCAGTGCCTGCTGGCACAGGGGAAGCCAGAGGCAGCCATCCAGCAGCTTGAGCAGGCGCTGCAATCCGCCCGTCGCCTGTCAGGTGCGCCTATCGATCCCAGCATATGGGCAGCGCGCCCCCGCGAAGAGGGCGAAGAACACCAGGCTCCAGAAGTGGAAATCTCCATGCTGCTGGCCAAAGCTTATGGACGAAGCGGCCGCCAGGATCAAATGGAGGCTACCCTACGCAAGGTGAAAAGCGCGACAACCTACCAGGACGAAGTGTATTCCACACTGGCGGGGATTTCCGCCCGCCAGAGCAGTGTCGATAGCGCATTGCAAGAGTACGCCGACCTGGTACGTCACTACCGCAGCAGCCGCCAGGTAGACAACGCCATCACCGTCTTGAACGAGATGGTGCGCCTGGAACCGCAAGACCCTCGCGCTCATATTGAACTGGGTGACATCTACGTGGGTCGCGGCCTGTTGGACGAGGGTATTGCCGAGTTGCGCGTGCTGGCTGATATCTACCTGCGCCGCAATCAGAAGGAAGAAGCCAGCGCAATACTGCGTCGTATCGGTAACATCTACGATGAGACGGGGAACAACGAAGAGGCTCTGATGAACCTGCGCCGCGCTGCCGAGCTTGACCCCAGTGATATGGACCTGCTGCGCGAGGTCGTCGGCTTCTGTTGGCGCACAGGACATACCAGGGAGGCCGCGCAGTACCAGACAATTATCGCTCGCCATTACTTCGACACCCACCAGGTCAAGGAATCGGTTGCTGCCCTGCAACAACTGATCACAATCGACCGTAACAACTATGATGCCTATGATATGCTCGGACAGACGTATCAATCCGTGGGCGAGTACGAACAGGCGAGCCGCGTCTACAAGAATCTCGCGAAACTGAACCCCGGGAGCGCTATTGCCCGCGACCGCCTGTCAACCCTGCAAGGGTTGCGAGCGACGCACCAGTAAGAGAAATCATGAAGATAGATCAGGCCGCGCTATCGGACGTGGTCGTAATCGACCTTTCACGTGTGCTTGCAGGGCCGTACTGCACCCAGATTCTGGGCGACCTGGGGGCGACCGTGATCAAAGTCGAACAGCCGGGCAAGGGCGATGATACGCGCCAGTTCGGACCGCCCTATACTGCCGGGGAAAGCGCCTATTACCTGGGACTGAATCGTAACAAGCATAGCATCACCCTGGATTTCAACATCCTGGAGGACAGGCAGCGACTGCTTGAGCTTATCAGTACCGCGACGGTCCTGGTCGAGAACTTCCGCCCGGGCACGCTGCAACGGCAGGGATTGGACTACGAAACGCTGCGCGCCACCAACCCCGGCCTGATCTACTGCTCGATCAGCGGCTACGGGCAGAATGGCCCCTACGTCTCACGCCCCGGCTACGATTTCGTGGCGCAAGCCGAATCCGGCATCATGGCGGTGACGGGAGAGATTGAAGGCGAACCACAGCGTGTCGGCACACCGGTCGCCGACATCTCTGCCGGTATGTTCGCCTGTATGGCTATCCTGGCGGCCTTGCACGTGCGCGATCGCAGCGGGCGCGGGCAATACATCGACATCTCCCTGTTGGAGGCGGCAGTCTCTCTATTGAGCAACGTCTCATCAAACCACCTGATTTCCGGTGAAGAGGCGGAACGCTACGGCAACGCTCATCCCAACATCGTACCGTACCAGGCTTTCCCCACGCGCGATGGCTACATCGTCGTCGCCTGCGGCAATGACCGGCTCTACCAGGCCCTCTGCCATCTACTGGGGCACGATGAGCTGGCAACAGATGCGCGCTTCGCCACCAACCCACAACGCGTGCGCAATCGCAAGGAACTCATCCCCATCCTGCGGGAGCTGTTTCTTGCTCGCGATACCGCTGCATGGCTGGAAGAGCTACGCGCGGCGGGCATACCGTGCGGCCCCATCAATTCCGTCAGCCAGGTCTTCCGTGATCCACAGAAAGGACAACCAGACCATCATATAATACGCCCAGGGCAGGGGCAAGCCCTGCCCCTACCATGATACGTCCTGCTGGGTAAGGACAACCAGACCATCATATAATACGCCCAGGGCAGGGGCAAGCCCTGCCCCTACCATGATACGTCCTGCTGGGTAAGGACAACCAGACCATCATATAATACGCTACACCCACTACACCTGCTACTCTGACCCTGCTGGGCGAGGACAATGAGACCATCAAATAATACCCAATTCACGAAACAAAATAGCGGTTGAAGCGTAGAATAAAGAAAGGGTCCTATAATGCTACTTTGTTAGTTGCTCACGGGGTGCAGGGGCTCTGCCCCTGCCGGAGCGCGAGGTGCCCTCGCAAAATTCTTTTTTCTTTCATTTTGTGCCGCCTGCGGCGGCACAAAATGAAAACTAACGAAGTGGTAATAATAGAGAAAGCGTTTTTGCTATGACGCCAGAATTCGTCTAGAATAAGAAGAGATAATGCTCCTTTATATTCCTATGAGGTTATGTTGGAAAACATCGCTCAATCACAGGATGAGATTTCCCGCAAGCTCCGGGTATTAGCAGGCTACAGGACAGCGCTCAACCAATATAAAAGTCGCCGTGGACTGGCACGCATTTCATGGGTCACCTGGATTGTTACCCTCGGTACTATTGCCACCTGGTGCTATACCGCCGACCAGTTAGCGCTGGCATCGGGAGCACACAATCTGCGCGATGTCATCACAAATATTCTGGCCAACGCCATTAACATCCAGCAGAACGATACTCTTGCTACGATCCTCATCAGCTACGGTGCAAAAGACAACTCGCTGATCCTGGCCGGGCAGTACTGGCGCTTCGTGACGCCCATCTTCCTGCATGTTAACCTGCTGCACATTGCCCTGAATATGCTCAATTTCTTCATCCTGGGCGTCTTCCTGGAGCGACTGGTTGGACACCTGCGCTTCCTGCTCATCTACCTGGTGACCGGTGTTATCAGCATCATTGCTAGCTTCTATTTTGCGCCACAGGAGATCAGCGTAGGGGCATCGGGAGCCATCTTTGGCCTGGTGGGAGCCTACAGCATCTTCGTGCTCGCTCATCGCAGGGCCTTGCGCGGTGGAGGCATCCCCGCGCTGGTATGGCTCGTATGTATCATAGGAGCAAATCTCAGCGTAGGATTCTTCATTGCCGACGTTGATAATTTCGCACATATCGGCGGATTGCTCAGCGGCTTTCTACTCGGCTGGTGGTTTATGCCGCGCTACGTTGCGGCGCCTGGCGGCGAGAAAACGTCCTGGATGGACCTGCACAGCTTCTCTCGTCGCTGGCCCTTGGCTTTATTGACAATACTAGGTACAATACTGCTTGCAATGGTTGCATTGCATTTCACTGGAGGATAACGTCTTGGAAGCACAAACAGATATACAGGATTACCTGGAGCGTGGCAAACAAGCGCTGGCGCAGGGGCAGGGACGAGAAGCCGCTGTTGCTTTCGCCCATGCCGCCCAGATTGAACCGGACAACCCGCTGGTCCACCTGGGCCTGGCGGAGGCCAATCTCGCGCTCGGCTCATACGGCGTAGTGCAGATGGCCTGCCACAAAGTACAAGAATTGCAGCCAGGCGGCGGCCTTGAAAGCTCCCTCGCCCAATCGCTGCTCGACCTGCTCGATCGTCGCTATGACCGTGCCTTGCAAGATCTCGATCCCGTCATCAGCCAGGACCCGGCCAACGCCTACGCCCACGCGCTGCGCGCCCACCTGCTGCGCCTCAACGGGCAGGATTACGATGCCGGGCTGGAGCGCTCACGCGCTGCTCGCCTTTCCTATGGCGGCCGCTTTGAGAACTGCTTCCCGCCCGCAGAGCCGCTCTACACACCTGCCTATAGCGGTCCTGCAGCCGGACAGAACAACCAGGTCGACCAGAATGCCAGCGGCGGTCCCCGGCTTGAACGCGAAGCTGTGCCCACCTGGTCGCGCCCAAATGGCATGCAGCGCCAGGTGATTCGCACGCGCTTCGCGCTGAGCCAGAATCCGCGTCTCCTGACCAACCTATTCATCGGCATCAACGTCGCCGTCTACGTGGTTCTCGCGATACTCAGCCAGAACTTTGTCCAGATCGATGTGAACACTCTTGTCAACGCGGGCGCGCAGGTCAACTTCCTCGTCTTACAGGGCGAGTACTGGCGCATCTTCACCGCCATGTTCCTGCACTTCAGCATTACGCACATTGGCCTGAATATGCTTTCGTTGTTCTTCATTGGCCCGGCCGTGGAGGTCTTCTATGGCAAATGGCGCTACCTGGTCATCTACCTGGCTTCTGGTATTGTTGGAGGGATCGTCACCTTGTTCTTGTCGCCGCCGGACACCATAGCGGCCGGAGCTTCAGGCGCCATCTTCGGTGTTTTTGGAGCCCTGGGCGCCTTCTACATCGTCAACCGGCAGGCGCTGGGCGCCTACGGGCGCGGCGCTATTACTAATTGGCTATTCTGGATAGCGATTAACCTTGTCTATGGCTTTGCCGTTCCAGGCATAGGCATCTGGGACCATATCGGGGGCCTCCTTTCTGGTATGGTCATAGCATTTCTGTTGATGCCAAGGCTGCGCCGGCGCACACCATAAGCTGCTCCACGGTAGATGTCAAGCACGCATCTACACATAGACACATTGTGACATTATATGATACGCATCTTGCTTGTTGAAGGGACCATTACAATGAGTATAGGAAGCTGAGTTTGCAACTTTGCTGTGACGCGGCTGAGTCACAATGATCCTATCCATGCCCTTTACCCCCATCCTCAGCTTCCCAGCCCTTTCTAAGAATAGTTGCAGAAAGTGCCTGCCTGACCTATACTTCTTATTGTCAGCCGTTCGCTGCCTCTTCCCGCGCAAGAAAAGAACGACTGCAAAAGGGGTGCGTCTTGCATGAACATGAGCCTGAAGAAGCTGAATGTGAGATCACGGACCTCGATCCACACAAGAAGGGCAGCCGCACGTTAAACCGGCTGCTCCACGGTCATCGTCTCTCGTTTGGGACGCGCCTATGGATGGCTCTGCTCACCATACTCGGGGCTGCTCTTTTTTCCTGGCTTCTGATGAGTCCCCTGCGCCTGGCTGGAGTTTCCCAGTTCGAAAAACCATCTAATGAACACATCTTCACTCCATCCTATCAAGCCTCGTCCGGGTACGTGCAGATGATAATGGTTCATCACGTCATCTACCTCATAGACCAGGACGGACTGGTGAGCGCGCTGTGGACGAGGCGTAAGTACGTTTACGTGCTCTGGCAACACGCCGTTGCCCCGTCTTCCAGGCTAGTGCGAGTGGATCACGATGTGGTGTATCTTGCTTCTCCCGATGGGAGCAGAGTAGCACTGCGAGCCAGCGATGGTGCTGTGCTCTGGATCAGAAGAGGAATTCCCCTCGATAATGGAGATGAAGAAATTACTGCGGGTTTTGCCTCACCCCGGGCGCGATAAATCGCGGTCCCTCGATAAATCGGGGACCTACAGCGCCCATCCGTATGCCGGATTATGTTGTTAATTCGCATAATCGGGGAGCTACTTCTTCCTTAAATTCACGGAAGGGAAGACGACGACATGCAAGTCCTCTACGCGCGCTTTTGTGGCTTAGCCGTGCATCCTGGTGCTTTTCGGGCGACTTGATGAGGAGGAAGTAGCGCGCACACCTTGCTCTGGTCGACCGTCGTCCAGTCGTCCTGTAAGATGCCGCTGGTATCCCCCGAGGACGGGTCCCATGTCCAGTAGGCAAAGCTCATGCCGTGCGTGTGCAGGAAGGCCACCAGGGTGCGCTGCCACACTCCCTCGGCATCCTGGCCCATCGAGCGCCATCCGAACTCCCCTACAAACACCGGGGCGGTCCCATTCTGTTGCAGGTAGGCCCAATGCTTCTGCCAGAGGGCAGGCAGCGTGTGAGCAAGGACAGCCGGGTTGGAAACCTTGAACCACTGCTCCTTGTAGACCTCCGGCCCGTAGTCATGGGCCGAATACACCAGCTTGTCCGGACGCGAGAGCCGCACGGGGAACTGCCTTGCACCTTCCAGGTTCCCGCCCCACCAGTAGGAGTCGCCCCGATAGAGATCGATGCCCTCGACGATAATCAGCCAATCCGGGTTGACGGCCAGGATGGCGTTGCCTGCCCGCTGGGCAGCCAGGCGCCAATCGGTGCTGGGATTGCCATCGCCCCAGGTCGCTGGCCAGTGCGGCTCGTTGGCCAGGTCAGCCCCGATGACGGTCTCATCGCCCCGGTAGTGTCGAGCCAGCATGACCCAATCCCCGATCCAGCGCGCCTGGGGTGCCTGGTCGTTGTACCACAATGGGGGTCGCTGATCGGCTGTAGGATCATGACGGTCGAGGATGACCTTCAAGCCAATTTTACCAGCGCCCTGGATAATGCGCTCCATCAGTGCCAACCCGCTCAGGCCTTTGAGGTCAGGGTTCAGCTGGTAGTTGATCCCCTGCGGCTTACTCGCAGGGTCGAAGAGCTGATTGGAGAACGGCAGGCGAATGGTATTGAAGCCTGTGCGGGCGATCTGGTTGAGCATGTCTTGCCAGTTGCGCACCCCCAGCCCGTTTGGGGCGAAGGTACCGGTCTCAAGTCCAGACCAGCTGACGCCCCAGAGATGCGCCTGGCAGCCCGACGCATCCACCAGCTCGCTGTGAAAGCTTCTGAGGAAACCTACCATACGATCAGGTTGGCAGCGCGCGGGGGCTTTCTTCGAAACACGAATAGGAGCAGGTGTGCAGGCAGATAGGATCAATATCCCCAATACAACTACAAAGAGAAGCTGCAAGCTCCTTCCCGGAATAGTCGTTTTGCAGGGCCATCTCATATCACTCTCCTTGAGCTGCTTCAACTGGCAAGGTAAACCAGAAGGTTGCGCCATGACCAGGATCGCTCTCGACCCCAACACTGCCGTGATGACGCTCGATGAACGCCCGGCTCAGATATAAGCCTAACCCTAAGCTCAGATCAGGCTCCTGTTGTTCTGCGATCTCTCTGGCAAAATAGAAGCGTCCCCAGATGCGCCCTTGCTCTTCTCCTGGGATACCCGGCCCCTGGTCATGGACCGACACACGCGCTACCGCGTCCTCTATCGTCAACTGCACCGTCACAGGCTGATCAGCAGGCGAATAGCTCAGAGCATTCGCCAGGTAGCTGGTGATGACCTGGGTGATCCGCTCTGCATCGACCATGACGGGCACCACGCGCTCTGGAGGCATGCTCTCCAGCACGATCGTGCGTCCAGGCGCTAGCCGCTGCTGCGTGGCCACGGCTTCTCTGAGCAGCGCGCCCAGATCACAGCGTGTCGTATGCAACTCGAGAGTGTCGCTCTGGATGCGTGCATCATCCATCAGCGCCTTGATGATGCGCTCCTGAAGACGGGCGCTCTGAGCGGCAGACGCTAAGGAATGCTGGACCTGCTCAATTTGCTCGCTCACTCGCCCGGGCTGTTCGGCCAGCTGGCGCTTCAAGGTGGCCAGGCGGCGCTGGGCTAATTGAATATTGCCTTTGATCGACGTCAGAGGGGTATTCAGTTCATGACTGGCCAGGTTGAGGAATTCATTGACGAGCAGACTCATTTCTTGCTGCGCGAGTGCTCTGGCGCGCGCCTCGGCCTGCCCACACAAGCAGTTGAGGCAGTCGATGACCAGCATAGTCTCCGCTGCGACGGCTTTGACGAGCTCGATCTCCTCTGCTGTGTACCCACTGTCAAAACCAGCTTTGGCGATATTGAGCGTGCCAACCAGCTGCTGCTCAAGAAACAGGGGAACCACCAGGAGATTCCCGGCGCCAAAATCTGCTTGAGCCCATGGTGGCACGCGCAGGCTATCGGTCGGGAGCATCACCTCCTGACCCGCGGCGAGGCGGGCAAGAACCGTTTCGTCGAAAAAATCTGAGGGTAAGAAGTGCCCTCTCCTCTCCCGGCGGTACTGTTCTTGCTCCGGGGTGAAGCCATTTCCCACGGCATAATACAGGCGACCGGCAGGCCCAAGAGCCACAAGACTGACAAATTGACAATCCAGGACGTGACCGATCAGGTCCACCAGATGTTGTGCAACGAAGAGAACCGGAGGCGACAAGAGGAATATTCCTTCAGGGGAGGCGAGATCAATATGTTCAGGAAGGTGCGCGATGGCTTCTCTGAGGGACGACACCGCCTGGTGGACGCGCTGGAGGTGGAGCGCTTTTTGATAGCGGTGAGTAATCTCATGGAACACATAGATCGTTCCTACAGCCTGCTTGTATGCATCAAGCAGGGGCAAGCCGCACATGGTGACGTAGACCTCGCGCCCGGAAGGGAGCTGGAGCACCATGGTTGCTTTTTGTAGACTTGATGCCGCCTCGTCATCGACGACGAGGTGCATGAGCCATGGCTCGAGTGCGATGGCTCGTTGGTGCTCGTCACCCATGGTATAGCGATGAAGAAACTCCTGGTAGTCCATCCCTTGACAAAGGTCTTCAGAAGGTACTTCAAAGAGCTTGAGGGCTGCTGCATCGGCCCGCAAGATCTTTCCCTCCCCATCACAGGCAATGACGCTGTCCGGTAATGATTCAAAGATACATTCAAGTTGGTTTGACGGCGTGATCCTTTCTTGTGCTTCTTTCGCTTTCATCGCTTCCTCCATAGGGAACTCTCCGGGCTACGTACCCCAGATATCTACTATCAGCAGTTGCCATACCTCGTCCTGGTAGTGGTAGTGTTTATCCTGGACATAGTTTTTTCTGCGGATCGAGCCTGGAAAAGGTAGTGTACACTTACACAACAGTTTGGAGATCGCCGAGAATCGCATAGTCACTGATTAGCAGGTAATTGCCTGGTGATTGCACTGGAGACTCAAACGCACGAAAAATCGCCTGGCAAATCCTCTTTTCTCTTACTCTTATCGGCACAATATCTCTTCCCTTGAGATATTTCTAAAGAAGAGAAGGAGAATTTGATGAAGACAGTTTTTACGCGTTCCTCAACTTCACTTCTGAGAAACTCTGACGATATATTTCCCGTAGGATTTTTTCACTACAAGCACAGCCAGAGAGGACATATTGACTGCATTCCCTTCGGTGACAATGAAAATATTGGCCGCTTCTCTGGATCTTTCACCAGATGCAGTGGTGGTCGTCAACGCAGCAGGTACAATCGTCCTGGTGAATGCGCTGGTAGAAACGATGTTTGGCTATCGCGAAGAGGAACTGGTCGGCCAGCAAGTAGAAGTACTCCTTCCCGAGCGCCTTCATACTATGCATGCGGCCCACCGTGTACGCTACGGGAGAGCACCGCGCCTGCGGCCGATGGGTAGATGGCTCATTGTGGAAGGCAGGCGCAAGGATGGCCACGAATTTCCAGTGGATGTCAGCTTACGACCCATCATGATGGAGCAGGCTCTGCATGTGATAGGTGCGGTCCGCGATATGTCGGTCCAGCGCATTGCTGAAAGCGAACACAATGAACTCGCCAAACGCCTCTACCTACAAGGCAAACTTGTCAACCTGGCTCACGACGCCATCCTGGTGTGCGACCCCGAGGATCACATCGTGTCCTGGAACCGTGGCGCAGAAAAACTCTACGGGTGGAAGGAACAGGAAGCAGTAGGCCAGGCCATACACTTGTTTCTCCAGGCCCGCTTCCCCCAGCCGCTTGAAACCATCGAGCAGGTGTTGGAACAGGAAGGGCAGTGGGAAGGAGATCTCATCCACATATGCCGCGATGGCAAGCAGGTGATCGTCGAAAGCCGTCAAGTGCTGGTGCGCGATGCCAGGGGAACTCCCACAGCTATTTTGGAGATCAATCGTGACGTGACCGAGCGGAGGCGCCTGGAGCAGGTCGAGCGAGAAGCGCGCGCCGAGATGCGAGCGCGGCTGAAAGCGCTACAATTGATCTTGAATGAACTGCCCATCAGTATCTGCCTGGTTCAAGGACCCCAGGCACGCTTGATCCTTGCTAATCGCGCCTCGACCGCCCTCTGGGGAGCAGAATGGAAACGCGGCCAGCCAATGGAGGACTTTCTCACACGGCACGCGATCCGCCTGTTTACCGGAGATGGGCGGCCTCTCTCCTCCGCCGATTCCCCAATCCGGCGCGCAGTGGCGTCAGGTGAGGCCATTTACCATAACCAGCACGTGATCCGCCAGCCGGATGGCGCCAATCTTCCTGTGCTGGTGAACGCGATACCCCTTGATGCTCTGCGCGAACTCCAACCTCTTTCCTATGAGCTGGCCGAGGGGCCTGCAGCGGCAGAACGCGTTGCTCTGATCGTGCATCAGGATGTGACAGCCCTCAAGGAAGCTGAAACCCTCAAAGACACTTTCATTAGCATAGTGACGCATGAGCTTCGTACCCCCGTGACCGTGCTGGTGGGTTATGCCTCTTTGATGCTCGCGCGGGCGGCGCGTGGGAAAGGACCGGAATTGGATGAATGGCAGCGCGCAAAGCTCAGTGAGATGAAAGAGGCGGCACATCGGTTAGCTAAACTCACAGAGGATCTGCAGCATGTTACGCGTGTGCAGGCGGGACAGTTCCAACTCCAACTAAGCCCCACTGACCTGGTGGCTCTCACCCGGCAGGTTGTGGATCGACTCCAGGCCACGACAGACCGTCATCGATTATCGGTACACACATCTCTGGCCCAGCTCCAGGCAACGGTGGATGCCTTTCGTATCGAACAGGTCCTTACCAATCTGCTGACCAATGCGATCAAGTACAGTCCACAGGGAGGCCCTATCGAGGTGACGATCGAGGAGAACGCTGAGGCTCACGAAGCCCGTTTCAATGTTCGCGATAGCGGCATGGGGATTCCGCGTGAGCAACAGGTTCACATCTTTGAGCGCTTTGTCCGTGCCGACAATGTACGTGCCGCGCGCATTAGCGGAACGGGGCTGGGCCTGTATCTCTGCCGGGAGTTGGTGGAACGACATGGGGGGCGCATCTACTTCGAGTCGGAAGAGAGGGTCGGCTCTACGTTCTACTTCACGCTTCCCTCCAATGCCGGGACCAGGTGAGTGAAACTCTTTAACAATGAGCTTATTGTGCATTGCTGTCAGTTTTGGCCAGTTTTTCGGTGCCTGGGCTAGGGAGTTTTAGGGAGACGCTCGAGAATTTGGGTAAGGAGTGTTGTATGTTCATCAGACTTTGTTTCCAGCCGACTGAAGCGTTGCTCCATCGTCCCCAGGCGATCCTCCACTGCTCCCAGGCGGTCGTCTATCGTTCCCAGGCGATCCTCCACTGTTCCCAGGTGGTCGTCAATGGTTTCTAGATGCTGAACTATTCGTTTGATGTCCTGTCCCTGGCTTCGTATCACACCGAGCAGGATCGTGGTATTTTCTTCTGTCTCGCGTATGTGTGCAGCGGCTTCCCTTTGAAATGCTGTGGAGGATTGTTCTAAAGCCGTGAGTCTTTCTTCTTGCGTTGGCATAGGGAACTCTCTTTCACTCTTCTTTAGTTTGGAGAACAGTGCTAAATAATTGGCTCACCGGTCAGTTTTATTATAACACGATCCTGTGTTCATTGGTGCCAAGGGACGGATTTGGTGGAGGTCGTCCACCAGCCTTTGCAGGCGTCCTCCCGGTGCTTCGCGCCAGGCTTGACCATCCGCTGCATTCCACCGATGTGTGCTGTCGTCCGCCGGTTTTGCTGTCAAGGTTGCTGTCAACGACCTGCTTTGCCCAGTGAAGCGCCTGGAGATCTCAAGTCACTGCTTACATGCCTTCCTTATTCTAACGTATCCACCACTGTTTTGTATACCTCTATTACTCATGCAATTCGTATGCTACGAATATGCCTCTTGCCAGACGGTATGTTGAGAGCGATATATGGTATGGCTTGTGACCCTGGCCGGGTTGTTGCTCCCAAGTGACTGAACAAGGCAATCAGTGAATGATCCTTTATCGATTCTCGATCTGCATTGCTCTGCTCTGGATCGGAACGGGTGTTTCCCTAAGCATGGTCTCCCACGATACGAAAGTCACCCTCTCAAGGCTATATTCCTGCTTCTAGTATACCATGTTTGTTCGCTATGATGCGCGGTATGACGCTGGTAATCGTCGGCTTTGCTGTCAAGATTGCTGTATGAGATGTGTCTACTCCATGCGAGAAAGGCATCCGGTTGCTCTCTCCCTATCATGTATCTGGTCATGTGTTGGCATCCAGATCAAGCGCGAAGCAAAAGAGCGGCAACGCATGCTGCAATTTCACACGATGCATGAACGATAGGGATCGAAGGGGGGACTCCTGCTCATCCATTCCCCGAAAAACCTTTACATCGGCTTCCCGTCTTACTCATATGGACAGCTGTAGTTATAAAAAAAGGGCTTTAGACAGTTCGTTTGACAGTTTATTGAGAATTCCAGCGTGGACTTACGCTGGAATTCTCACAAAGTTGTAGAGTTCCCGGTCATTACACACCAGGCGATTGCGGATGCGCCGCTCGTTCCGCTCTTTGGGGGTCTCTTGCTCTTGTTTCGGGGGGAGTTTGTGCATTTTGCCTTGCCGCTCGCCAGGAGCCTTCTGGTACCCGGCGAGTGGCGTGCTTGCTTCTCATACTAAGCCTTACGGGAATTTCCACGTTTTGCCCTGGGCCTGGGTACCACAAACCTTCTATAGACCCTGTTTCCCCCCGTCCACAGCAGGATAAGCCCGGCGCCTGCTACCAGGAGCAG
>WNFA01000844.1_pt1 | contig 31052 bp, 30 predicted proteins | sample 5400481 | NCBI WGS metagenome assembly WNFA01 (sample SAMN13153340, study PRJNA577476) | soil metagenome | isolation source: 120 cm saprolite under Douglas fir tree site 2 hole 1 replicate 2 | place: USA:California | collected 2015-04-18 | reverse complement strand
GATCGAGTTCAATGCGAATCTGCTGGAGTACGTGAGAACGGATCACCGCACGGATACGCCCATGGATAAATACGGGATCATGTCATCCAAGTCCACGGGTGAGCCACCCTTCGTGCTTGCCAACTCGGTTTTCTTCGCCATCAAGCACGCGATCATGGCTGCCCGCCAGGCGGCTGGACGGTGTGAGTGGTTCGAACTGGAATCGCCGGCAACAGTCGAGCGAATCCGGCAAGCCTGCTGGTCCCTCGAGTCGCCGCCGCCTACCACCTAAGGGTATGACGATGATTGATCCATAAGAGAGGGCCTCACCCCAGCCCTCTCCACTGCGTGGAGAGGGAGCAGAGGGTGAGGCAGGAGCGGGTTAAGCGACTTTTGCGAAGCCCTGGAACGTGAACCCGGAATCTTGAATTTCTGCTCACAGAAGAGTATCATTACTGTGGCGGCACATAGTGGAGGATGTCAACTGCACCTTTGTGCGTAGCCTCTCTGCTTATGCATTAGTCTTATTGCGTACCGGCGTGGTGGTTTGCGTATCATTACCTTTCTATGAGGAGAGCCGAGCATGGCCGACCGCTTAATCGAAGCCCGGCGAATTGCCAAACAGGATCTGCCAGCGCAGCTTACTCCATTGATTGGGCGCGAGCAGGAGGTGGCTGCGGTCTGTACGCTCCTGCGGCGACCAGAAGTACGTCTCGTGACCCTCACCGGCACGGGTGGAGTCGGTAAAACCCGCCTCGCCCTTCAAGTAGCCACCGACTTGATGGATGACTTCGCCAACGGCGTCTGCTTCATTCCACTGGCCTCCATCGGCGACCCTGAACTGGTCGTGCCCACTATCGCCCGGACACTCGAACTCAAAGAAATTGGACAACAATCACTGCCTGACCTCCTGAAAGCCTATCTCCAGGACGAGCACCTGCTGCTCTTACTCGACAACTTTGAGCAGGTTGTGACGGCAGCGCCGAGACTTTTGGAACTCCTGGCTAACTGCCCGTACCTCAAGCTACTGGTAACCAGCCGCGCTGTTCTGCACGTTAGTATTGAATACGATTTCCCCATCCCGCCATTGGAGCTGCCAGACCTGGCCCATCTCCCCGGGCGTGAGCAGCTGACCGAGTACGCGGCGGTGGCCCTCTTCATTCAGCGGGCGCAAGCCATCAAGCCCGATTTCCATATAACAGATGCCAACGCTAGCTGCATAGCAGCCATTTGCACTCGCCTGGATGGGTTACCACTGGCCATCGAGCTGGCGGCAGCCCGCATCAACCTGCTCCCACCACATGCCCTCCTGGCACGTTTGGAGCATCGATTGCACCTATTGACGAGTGGAGCGCGGGATGTCCCGGCTCGCCAACGGACACTACGGAACACACTAGAGTGGAGTTATACCTTGTTAGATGCAGCGGAACAGCGCCTCTTCCGGCGGCTCTCGGTCTTTGCCGGCGGCTGCACTCTGGATGCGCTAGAAGCTATTTACACTGCTCTTGGCGATGCTTCGGGACAAATACTGGACGGGGTGGCGTCACTTATCGACAACAGCCTATTGCAACAAACGGAGCAAGAGGGGGAGGAGCCGCGTTTAGTAATGCTGGAGACTATCCGTGAGTATGGGCTGGAGGCGCTCGCTACAAGTGGGGAGATGGAAGTCACTTTGCAAGCTCATGCTATATATTACCTGCAGCTTGCAGAGCAGGGAGGGCCGAACCTGATTGGTGTCGAGCAGCAGAGATGGTGCAATCGTTTGGAGCGGGAACATGCGAATCTGCAGGCGGCCTTGCATTGGTCGATAGAGCGAAAAGAAGCGGAACTGACCTTGCGGCTGAGCGACGCCCTCTGGTGGTTCTGGTTGACACATAATCACTTGAGTGAGGGGCGTCAATGGCTGGAGAAAGCGCTCTCTGGAGGCGAGGGAAGGGTGACATCGGTGCGAGCGAACGTGCTCAATGTTCTTGGGCTTCTGCTCCTCAACCAGGGAGACTACGAGCAGGCGGAGAGGCGATGCGCAGAGAGCGTGGCGCTGTACCGGGAACTCGGAGACACGGTCGGCATAGCCTGGCCGCTCCATCACCTGGCGTTGGTGGCGCTCGATCAAGGTGAGTACACGAGAGCCCATTCGCTGTTCGAGGAGTGCCTGACACGTTTCAGCGAAGCGGGAGACAAGATAGGTCGTGCTTATTCGCTCTGTCACCTGGCATTGCTGTACAACGAGCAAGGAGAGTACGAAAAGGCATGCTCCTTTGCGGAGGATGGTCTCAAGCTTTTTAGAGGGTTAGAACATGGTCATGGCATTAGCGAGGCGCTCTTCTGTTTGGTGAAAGTGCTTATTGTTTCGCAAAGTGGGAAAGCGGTAGTGCACCGTCTGCTTGAGGAATGTCTCGCGCTCGCCAGGGAGACGGGCGATGAATCGAGGATGGCTGATGCACTTCACGTCGCGGCGCGAGGTGCTCTCAGTCAGGGCGTTGTTGCCACAGCACGCTCATTCATCGAGGAGAGCCTGGCATTCTCTAAGGCAAAAGGGTATCGAGCAGGAATTATAGGATCGCTGGCCGTTTTCGGACAGGTTACAGCTACTCAGGGTGACTACGCACAAGCGCGGGCTCTCTATGAGGAGAGTCTGACGCTAGCGAGAGAGATGGGCTTCAAGCGGCTTATCCCAGCTAATCTGGAAGGATTAGCAGCCGTATTCGCGGCACAGGGAGAACCTATGCGAGCTACCCGACTCTGGGGCGCGGCGGAAGCTCTGCGCGAAGCCATGGGTATGCCCTTACCACCTATCGAGAATCCTGGCTACAAGCGCTCGGTCGCTGCTGCCCGTATCCAACTGGGTGGGCAGATTTTTACCGCTATCTGGGCTGAAGGGCGCACCATGATACCAGAAGAGGTCCTTGCCGCCTGGGAGCCAGTGAAGCTGCCTCAGCCGGTCCCAAGAGAACCATTATCAATGCTTCCAGCGAAGTCCTCACCCTCCTATCCCGGCGGCCTGACGGCACGAGAGGTCGAGGTACTGCGCCTGATGGCACAAGGACTTACCGATGCCCAGATAGCAGAACAACTGATGATCAGTCCCCGCACCGTCAGTTGGCATCTCTCCACCATTTACAATAAGATCCAGGTTTCCTCGCGCAGCGCCGCTACCCGCTATGCCATAGAGCAGCGTATGGTGTAACGCTCCATTGCTGTTTTTCTGCCGGTCCTCTGAAATGCCTCCATACGCTTGAGCCTAATGAAGTTTACCAAGCAACATCGCTAATGCTCCGTAGGCGCACAATTTATTGGCGCACCGCCGATTTATCGGCCTGGGGAGGGCATTGACAGGCCATTGGCCGATAAATCGGCGATGGGCACGGTAAACCGGCCCCTCATGAATGTTGACGACCGCATGGGGTCCTGTAGGGACAAGGGGCGGATGTGGGGCAGGGTGGGGGCCTGGTGCTTGTCCTGGCGGCAACGCGAGCCAGTGGGGACTGCGTGGAGCACAAAGGTCGCCCCCCAACGAGGACAAGCACAAGGCCCCCTCATCCACTCCACCCCGCCCCTTGTCCCTACAGGACCTTGGGCCGCAAGCACCTCAATGGATAGGATTCCCCGATTCGGTCGTCAACATTCATCAGGTGTCCGGATTATTTCGTCAATGTGCATAAGCTCAATCACCTGTAGGTATAAGCCCCACCCCAGTAATTCTACGGGTATCCCTCGCAATTATCCTTTTTTGATCCCTCAAAGACCGGTAATGACAACAGGTGATTCAACGGATGCGCTGCAAGCCCTGGCCGGGTACACTCTGAGCAAAGGGTCGTCTATGGGCGCGAGACCTTGCTAGACCCATGACAAGACACAAGCATGAGGTGTACCATGACGTACTATCGTGTGGCATTGGAGAGAGATCAAGCTCCCACCTGGCGGTGGGCATCAACCGTGCTGACCTCGCTTGATGGAGTGTTTGGCTTCATCAGCCTGTATCACCTGGTCCCCAGAGACTACCTCCGGGTGTTTTTCTCCTCCTCGGTGGACTACCTGAACGAGATGCTAGCCCGTGAGAATCAAGGCCTGCCGTCCAACTCCCTGACGGCCGACCAACTCTTCAACGGGAGCAAGCACATCGATCCACGTGAGATGCAACGGCTCGAGTCAGCAGGTGACCCTGGCCAGGGCATAGGCATAGCAGGAACTTCCCTCCTCGGAGCGCAAGCCTGGCATGAGCAAGGGCAGCCTGCTCCTGACAAAGGAAGTACGAGCGTGCTGGAGAGAAGCCGGTTAGCAGTAGAGCTGGATGGAAGCGCCGATCACGACACGCCCTACCACTTCAGCTTACCCGTCTCTCTGCCACAGGCGCTCGCCTGGACGAGACTGCTCGCCAGGGTACAGCGCGGGGAGTTAGAGCCGTAGTGCGTGGTTGGGAATCGGTCGAGGAGCAGCGGGTTCAAAGAAGGACCACCCTCGGCAGTTCTTTTGATGAGTTTGGTGGCAAATAGGAAAAGGACGTGAAACCGTGAGTACGCAACTATTCGATCCTGCGCGGTACAAGGCGGGACAACGGCGAGAGTGGAGTATGGCTGCCCCTGCCTGGAAGAACTGGTGGCAGCGCATTGAGCCGGCGCTTCAGCCGATTAGCGATCGCATGATGGATCTGGTCGACATTCGACCGGGTCAGCAGGTGCTGGACGTGGCGACAGGGATAGGCGCACCCGCCGTCGCTGCCGCTCGGCGCGTCGGCCCTACAGGAGGAGTCATCGCTACTGATATCGCCCCGCAAATGCTCGATATTGGTCGCAAGCGGGTCCTGGAACTTGGATTAGACAACATCGACTTCCGTGAGATGGACGCCGAGGCATTGGAACTGCCGGAGAGCAGCTTCGATGCTATGCTCTGCCGGTTTGGCCTGATGTTTCTGCCCAATCTGCAGACGGCTCTGGGGCAGATGCGCAAACTCCTGGTTCCCGGTGGGCACCTCACAGCGGCCGTCTGGGGACCTCCACAAAAGGTTCCTTTCGCCAGCATACCGTTGGCCGTGGCGCTGCGAGAACTTCAAGTGCCACCGCCTCCGCCAGGACTGCCCGGGCCATTTCGCCTGGCGGACGTAGACGCGCTGAAGCAGGTACTCAGGCAGGCGCGTTTTTCGCACATCTACACTGAACCCATGGTTCTGACGTTCGAGTGGTTCTCGCCCGATGAGTTCGTGTCCTTTCACCAGGAGGTCTTGACACAACTGAACGCTCTGCTGGCGAGGTATCCTATCGCGCGGCAGGCAGAAGTCTGGCAGGCAATTGCGGAGGCCGCCGGGCAGTATAGGACGCCAGCCGGTACCCTGCTCATGGAGAACGAAGTGATCCTTGCGGTGGGGCGACGCTGAATACAGGGCCCACCGGAGCACGTTGTACGAGATTGTTTCGAATAGATCAAACCATATTGCAACTATGCAGAAAGGAGGTAACTGCTCAGCAACCCACCGTCGAGTACAGGAGTTAACGTCGCCAAACTCAATCGCCTGAAGGCGTGCGAGTCTCCAGAAAGGAGTTAAAATGAAACGCTTAGCATTAACAATCTCGCTCATACTGGCCGTTGTACTTGCGCTATCTTTTTTGTATGTAAGTCGCGTAGCGGCCGCTAAAGCGCCAACACCATCGGTACAAATGTTGAGCACAAGCTACGGGCAGCCGCCTGTATTTCTAGGAGGTGCACTTCAACCAGTCGAAACGCTCTCATTTAGTGTCGCCGCACCGGCTAAGCTAGAAGTGACAAGCGAAAATACGTCACTTAACTTTCTCGCGGTTTGTCAGATCGTATTAGATGGTACCGTTTTAGTCGCTACACCCAATGGCTTGTTTAGCTCACATCCAGATTTGACAGTCACAGATATTAGTGTCGCGGCAGGCAGCCATACACTTATAGTACTATGTGCAGCCGCCGCCTCATCACAAGCTGATGGCAGTCTAAGCGCCATCATCACAACAGGTTTATAGAGCGTCAAGCGCCCATCCCGTAAAACACGAAATGGCCTAATAGGCCTTAACCGGATTTGGGAGGCGATCCGGGAGGCGGTTGCCTCCCCATTACATCAGGCTCTCGAGGAGCCTTCAGCTCAGTAGTGTGGACGTTGTTCGTGGCGGGCGTTCGGTTGCCGAAATGCCTGCCCATACGTGCATCAATTGCACAAGGAGAAGAGATCATGAAGAGTTCTGGTTTGCGGTCGCGTCTGGCCGCACTCGTAACAGCCGGTATTGCCTGTGTCTGCCTGCTGAGCCTGAGCAGTGCCACCGCGTGGGCCAAAGTGGGCAGCATCAAGGAGTTCCCCATCCCCACGTCCGGAAGCAGCCCTTTTGGCATCACGGATCACCACCAGTGGGGTCATCACCGAGTTCGCCGTCCCCACGTCCGGAAGCAGCCCTTTTGGCATCACAAAAGGGCCCGATGGCAACCTCTGGTTCACCGAGTTCTTTGGAGTGGGCAAGATCGGGCGTATCACCACCGCTGGGGTCGTTATCAACGAGTTCCCGATCCCCACGGGCCTCAGCAGGCCCGAGGGCATCACGGCCGGGCCTGCCCGCACGGCCAGCGTCTGGTTCACCGAGGTAATGGGGAACAAGATCGGGAAGATCACCACGTAATGAGGCTCCACTGAGGCTGGTGGGCTGCCGGACGACGGCGCCGCCAGCCTCAGGTCGAGGCTGAAGTCACGCTGGCGCATTGAGAAGCGAACAGCAACGGGAGGAGAACAGTATGAATAGCATAGTGGTCCGGCAGACCGTCGTGGTAAGTATCCTTGTAGCGCTCCTGTGTCTTGCCCTTCTGCTGGGAGTTCTCCTGATCCTCAGCAGCTTCACCGGGGCACCTCACTCACCGACCGGGATTATGCTTATCGCTCCTCCTTACCGGGTTGCCTGACCTGGTAAGTGATGGATGGACCGTGCCAGCTCATGGAGAGCTGTATCAGGTCAGTACAACAGAGGTAATTCATCATGTATGATGCCATCGTCGTCGGGGCCCGCTGTGCCGGTTCGCCGACCGCCATGTTACTCGCCCGCATAGGCTACCGGGTGTTACTGGTAGACAAAGCGATGTTCCCGAGTGATACCATGTCCACCCACTTCATCCGCACGCCCGGTGTCGCGCGGCTTAAGCACTGGGGCGTGCTGGACAAGATCATCGCCTCGCAGTGTCCACCCATTGCCACATTTACCATTGATCTCGGCCCATTTGCTCTTGTCGGCACGCCTCCTCCAGTAGAGGATGTCGCCACGATCTACGCTCCCCGGCGGACCGTCCTGGATAAGATACTCGTTGATGCTGCTGTGGCAGCAGGGGCTGAACTGCGCGAAGGATTCTTGGTCGAGGAGCTTCTGAGGGACGGCGACCGTGTGACGGGCATCCGGGGGCGGAGCCCAGGCGGTCGAAGTGTGAAGGAGCAGGCACGTATTGTGATTGGAGCTGATGGCATGCGTTCGCTCGTCGCACGTAGCGTGCAAGCCCCAACCTACCAGGCGAAACCTGCGCTCACGTGCGTCTACTATGGCTATTGGAGCGGCGTACCTCTCGGGGGGGCTGAAATCTATATCCGGCCGCACCGCATGTTTATCACCTTTCCCACCAATGAGAACCTCGCGTGTATCTACGTCGCCTGGCCCATCTCCGAGTTTCATACCGTCCGTGCCGACATTGAAGGAAACTTCCTCAAGACCCTTGACCTTGCGCCACGGCTTGCTGAGCGCATCCGTCAGGGCAAGCAAGAGGGGCGCTTTGTGGGCACGGCTGATTTGCCCAATTTCTTCCGCAAACCCTATGGGTCTGGCTGGGCACTCGTCGGCGACGCCGGGTACCACAAGGACCCCTACGCAGCACAGGGCATCACCGATGCCTTCCGTGATGTGGAACTGGTCGTCGAGGCCATCGACGCAGGATGTTCTGGACGGCGGCCCCTGGAGGAAGCACTGGTCGACTACGAGCGGCAACGCAACACCCTGGCGCTGCCGCTGTATGAGTACGACACGCAGGCGGCGGCGTTTGCGCCTCGCCCACCGGAGATGCAGCAACTCTTGGCGGCCCTGCAAGGGAACCAGGAGCAGACGAATCGCTTCTTTGGCCTCGCCGAGGGGACGACGTCCATTCCAGAGTTTTTCTCGCCCGAGAACATCCAGCGGATCATGGCTGCCGCCGGTGTGGTAGCGGCACCCACGAATCCTGCTGGCCAGGGAAGAAACACTTCCCTAGAGTGAATATCCAGAGAAAGGAGAATATCGCATGTCAACCGAAGAGAACAAGGCAACCGTACGTCGTCTCATTGAGGAGGTCTGGAATCAGGGCAATCTTGCCGTCTTTGATGAGCTCTATGCCCCCAACTTCATCTTCCATGATCCTAACCTTCCCCGCGTTCGCACCCGCGAAGACGACAAACGATGGATCACCGAGACCCTCAACGCCTACCCCGATCTGCATATGACCAGTGAGGACATGATCGCTGAAGGAGACCGGGTGGTTGTGCGCTTGACAGCTCGTGGCACCAACACCGGTGATATCGTGACGCCGATGCCTCGCCCCGCGACCGGCAAGCAAGTAACCATGACAGGAATCGTCATCGCCCGCTTAGCCAACGACAAGTTCGTGGAAATCTGGCACCAGGTGGATTGGCTCGGCGTGCTCCAACAACTCGATTTGATCCCTGCGCCAGGGCAAGCCAGTTAATCACCTCTCTAGCCCTTTGCACCTGAGAGGCAAGGAACTCGGTGGCGAATTGCTGCCGGGTTCCTGAACGAGCCAGAACAGCTGCCTATCCAGGCGAGCAATCGGTAGCTGAAAAATGGAGACCTTAGTCGTTTTCAGTGTGGATGGAGTGGCTACCACCATTCCACCAGGGAAGAAACACCTCCCTTAGTCGACGGACCATCAACCGAGTCATCGCAATGTAAATCGCAGTGTGGGTTCTGGTAAGGATGACCAGGGTACCTGAACACCCCCCGGTAATTCTACGGGGAAATCCTCAACAGCGTCCTGCCAGAACACACAAAGACAGGTAATGACAACAGGTGATTCAACGGATGTGCTAGCGCCTTCTGCCAGGTACATTGTGCGTAGTGAAGAAATCGGCACAAGAGAAGGAGGAGGACACATTCCTATGAGCCAACACAAAACTAACACCTACGCTGAGATCGCGAGCGCTTCGACGGTCGAGGCGTGCCGCCTGGGGCAACTGCTGTATCCCTCGACCAAACAGCTCTTTGTACAGGCGGGCATTACCACGGGGATGAAGGTGCTCGATGTGGGCAGCGGCGCGGGTGATGTCGCCCTGCTGCTTGCCGAACTGGTCGGTCCCACCGGGTCGATTGTCGGCGTGGAAGTCCACGCGACGATCCTGGAGACCGCACGGGCGCGGGTGCAGGCCGCGGGGCTGACGAACGTGTCGTTTATTACCGGGGACATCCGCGACGTGGCACTCGACGAGGAGTTTGATGCGGTCGTCGAGCGCAATGTCTTGATCTATCTCCCCAATCCGGCAGCAGTGCTGCGCCGGTGCCTGGAACATCTGCGTCCGGGCGGGGTCGTCGTCTTCCAGGACCTTGACGTCAGCCTCGGCGAGCTGGTCACTCAGCGAGACGCCATGCCTCCTCTAGCCCGGCAAGTCGCCAGCTGGCTGTACGGCGGCTTTCGCCAGGCCGGGGTAGAGCTGCAGATCAGATGCAAGTTCCCCGACTTGTTTCTGGAGGCGGGCTTGCCGTATCCCACCATGACTCTGGACAGCACGGTGGCTGCGGGCCCTGACTGGACCGGCTATGCCTACCTGGTGGATCTGCTCGTCGACCTCCTGCCCAAGCTGTACGACTATGGCATCCTGAAGGAAGCTGTGGATGCCGAGCGTTGCGTCGAGCAGATGCGCGCCGAGGTCCTCCAGCAGCGCAGCTTCGTGCCTCTGGCCTTTTGGGCCGGGGCCTGGGCGCGCAAGGAGTCATGAGAGGAGTTGATATGACATTTTCAGAGGAGCGGACGCTCGTGTCCTGAAAGAAGACCTCATTGCAGGAGGAAACGTATGGGTATGACCACTGATGGCCTGTCGTACTGGCAGGCCGAAAGCGAGGGGATTGAGCTCCTCGACACGACGATTGATGATCTCTTATACGAAGTCGCGTTTGTAACGCTTTTCGTAACGATTTCGAGACGGGCGCCTAGTAAAATAGGGGTAGACGAAGCTCAGGTATAGCAGAGTGCGTTACATCCGTAGGGCGTATATGTTAAAAGCAACAACAATAAAGAATAGCTTATCAGTATAACAATGAACACAGGAGAAACCATTTATGAAAATCAAGCAAGCAAAACAGAGCAACCAGCATGCCGTGGTGATTGGTGCAAGCATGGCCGGGTTATTGGCGGCACGGGTGCTGTCAGAGCACTTCGAACAGGTAACGATCATTGAACGTGACCGGCTCTCCGAGCAAGTGGAGCCACGTAAAGGAGTACCCCAGGGACAGCACGTACATATCCTATTGATGAAAGGAGAAACTATTCTGAGGGAACTCTTCCCAGCCCTCTATGAGACATTCGCTCAGGACGGAGCCGTCCCACTGACTTCCGCAGACGTGCAGTGGTATGACTTTGGCGTGTGGAAGGCGCCCTCCCCAGACTCGATCAAAGCCTATTGTGGAAGCCGCCCTTTCCTCGAGCAGTATGTGCGACGTTTCCTGGCCGCCAGAGCCAATGTGCGCTTCATCGACGGATGTGAGGTCAACAGGTTGTATGCCAATGAGGATCATACGCGTGTCATGGGTGTGTCATTAGTGCATCACAGTCCAGAGCGGCAGGAGGAAGACTTAGCTGCCGACCTGGTTGTTGATGCCAGCGGACGCGGTTCGCGAGCACCCCAGTGGCTCATGTCTCTTGGGTACGATAGAGTGGAAGAAACCAGCGTCAAAGTAGATGTCGGGTACGCTACGCGTATCTATCGTCGCCCCAGTGATCTCCCTCTCGACTGGAAACTGTTAATCATCTTCCCGACGCCTCCCCATGAGAAACGGAGTGGATTAGTGTTTCCCATCGAAGACGACTGCTGGATGGTGTCGCTGGCGGGCCGGTTGCGCGACTACCCGCCCGCCGACGAGGCAGGCTTTCTGGAATATGCCCGCAGCCTGCCAGATCCGAGCCTGTATGAGGCGATCAAAGAGGCGGAGCCGGTGACACCCATTGTCACATACAAATATGCTGTAAACCGCTGGCGGCACTATGAGCGCATAGCTCGCCTACCCGAAGGCTTCGTGATCCTGGGCGACGCCGTGTGCAGCTTCAACCCGGTGTACGGACAGGGCATGTCGGTGGCGGCCCTCGAAGCCAAGGTGCTGGATGTGTGTTTGCGGGATCAGCAACGCCAGGGTACACGCAACGATCTGGCCGGTTTTCCGCAGCAATTCCAGCAAGCGATCGTCAAGGTGGTGAAGGTTCCCTGGATGCTGGCAACGGGTGAGGATTTCCGCTACCCCGAAACCGAGGGGAAGCGACCGCTGGGCATGAACCTGCTTCACTGGTATACACGCCGGGTGAATGAACTGACGGGGTCCAATCCTATGGTAGCGGGGCTGTTCTATCAAGTCCTGCACCTGCTCAAGCCACCAACGGTACTGTTCAGTCCGCGCGTCGTATGGGCCGTTCTGAGCAAAGAATTGGCATCCCATCGCCAAAAGCCGGCAGCATCGCTGCCGACGGACGAGGCGAGTTCACCAGCCCGCATGATAGATGCAATAGCAAGGTGAAGGAGAGAGGCCATGTCAATGGAAGACAACAAGGCGATCATCCGCCGCTTCTACGATGAAGTGATCAACAGGAGGCACCTGGCCGTCCTGGACGAGATGCTGGCTCCCACTTTTGAGGGATTCAAAGCCGAAGGTGCAGATCATGCCAGCAATTGCGAAGACTTCAAACACATCCTGGCGTTCGCGCTTCGTACCTTCCCTGAGTGCCAGCAGACCATTCACGATTGGCACATTGAAAAGGATGTCGTGGTGACGCGCTGGAGCCTCTGCGGCAAACAGAAAGGTGAGTACCTGGGTTTACCCGGTGTCGAGAAGCAGTTTCGAGCCACAGGGGGTGATACCTTTCGCCTGGTTGGCGGCAAGATCATGGAGCATTGGGTCGAACTGGACACGCTGCACCTGGGGCGACAGATTGCGGCGATTGCCCCTCTTGATGATGAAAGAGAAGAGTGATGGGTATGACCACCGAGATGAAAACAGCGTAACAATTGAGGAGGGGAATAACTATGATACAAAGCACTCTCACCACATCCTACGTGTTTGGACATCCCGGGGAAGAAAGCCAGCGTCTCCTGAGCCAGTCTCGACTGTATAACTCTTGCACGCGGCGGTTCCTGGAACAGGCTGGCATCACCGCGGGGATGAAGGTGTTAGATGTGGGCAGTGGCGCAGGCGATGTGACCTTCCTGGCTGGCGAACTGGTTGGTCCCAGGGGCATGGTGGTGGGAGTGGAACACGATCTGACTATGCTTGAGACTGCTCGAGCCCGAGCGTGTGCGGCTGGCCTGACCCAGGTGTCCTTTGTGGCGGGCGATCTTCGCAACGTCGCTCTCGCCAGCGAATTTGATGCTGTGATCGGGCGCGATATTCTATTGTATCTCATTGACCCGGTCGCCCTGCTACGGGTCGGCGTCCAGCATCTGCGTCCCGGAGGGATCGTGGCCTTTCAAGAGTTCGATTTCAGCGTGATCGAGCGTCTTGTTGCAGCAGAGGGTGCTCCTGCCTTCTCTCAGCAGCTGGTACGCTGGATGAGCGCGGGCTTCCGCCGCGTAGGAGCGTCTGTGCAGCTGGGCACCCAGCTGTCTGCGGCGTTTGTCGAGGCGGGCTTACCGTTTCCGCAGATGCGTCTGGGGAGCCTCATCGGCACCGGACCAGACTGGGCAGGCTGGTAGAGTATGGGATCGTACAGGCGGGGGAAGTGGATATCGACATGTGGAGCGAGCGTCTGCGGGCTGAGGTCAGCCAGCAGACGCTGTTCATCGCTTCAGGCATACTAGTGGGAGCCTGGACCCGTGTCGGCCAGATCGTGGATATTCCACTTCACGCATAGGTCGTCTACAACTACTAATTAAGTGTAAGGTTGCTGTCATACAGCCGATAAAGAACACAGAGGAGAGAGTCAAAATGACAGAAACAACAGTTATTATGCAGAGTAACTTTTTAATGCGGACATCATCACGTCCGCAGAGGGCCGATAAAGAAGTTTAACGACCAAAACAGGTCATTTCGTAGGCGGCGCATTTATGCCCGCATCGCCGATTTATCGGCCTGGGGAGCGCATCGACGGGCCATTGGCCGATAAATCGGCGGTGCGCCAATAAATTGTGCGCCTACCGGGTATTACCGATCTTGGTTGGTAAAAATCATAATCGGCCCCCTACGATGGCCGGAGTATTCGGTTCCTTTTTGTGGAGGGAAAACATATGCATACCAGCCGATTACAGCGCTACTTGCTCACCTTTGTATGTTGTGCTCTGCTCGGGCTGGGTGCTGCCTGTGGCCCAGGTGCCCAGCTATCTCCAGTGCCTACCCCCGGTAAGAGCACAACCGCGACTTCAGGTACCACGCCAAAGAGTACTCCTACCCCCTCCGGGAAGCCGGCAACGCCCGTCTCTGGTGGCACTTCGACGGTGCCCATGCCGCCAACGCAGACCAGTTGCCCTGCGTCTATAGACGAGGGACGAGCCGCCGTGATGCGACCGCTGGCCCTGGGCAGCCATCCCAGCATCGCCTACATCTTTAATGAAGGGACAGTAGACAACGCCAGCTTTGCGGAGTTGAAACGCTACGACGTGACGACCGGCAGCAAGACGGTGATTGTGCATCTGCCACAGACGAACATCACCGAGGCGCAGGTCTCAGCGGATGGGCAATGGCTGCTCTTCGTTAGTAATGATCTTGTAGGCTCAAAGCTCCAACTGGTGCGCCTGGATGGACAGGGCCTGCAGACCTTATTCTGTCCATCTGACATCGTAAACCATGTGCAATGGTCTCCCGATCAGAAACTGGTCATGTTTTCTGCCGTTACCATCACAGGAAGGTCCGTGCCGTTCCTGCTCACGCTGTCCACTGGCGCTGTTCAACGAGAACTCCTGTTGCCGGACACGGGTTTCGGCTTTGAGGCGCGCACCTGGGTGGATAACACGCGAGTGTACCTGGTGAGCCTTCCTGCGGGGCCAGGGGGAGCGGAGAACCTGTATATCCTGGATACGAAGCAAGGCGCACAGCAGCAGGTGTCGAATCTCACCCTGGTGGGACAAGGCTCACAGCCACAGTCCTGCTGGGACTTTGATAGCGACTATGAGGCGACCCGCCTAGTCACGAGTTCGTGTACCGTCTCCTTCCCACCCGGCTCAACGGATCGGGGCATCCAGCAGGGTCCCAGTAGCATCACCATTCAATCCATCACCGGTGGCTCGGCGCATACGACCTTCACCACCCCGACGCTGGCCATCACCCAGGTGCGCTTGCTCGGCTATAAAAGCTCCAAGCTGCTGCTGCTTATGGAGAATCAAAACTTTGGCGCCAGCATCAGCGTTGACACCAGCCAGAACGGGTTATGGAAGATGAACACGGACGGCTCCGGTCTCACCCGCCTCACCACTGAGGGAGCGAATACTACGAGCAACTTCAACCAGTTTACCCAGTATCCCTGGTCGAACGTCTCGGTCGATGGCAGCCTCTATGCTTTGCAAGTGACCGATATCCAGAGCAAAAACCCAATCACGAACCTGGTCTTTGGCTCCCTGGATGGAGGCCCCACAACGACCTTTGCCTTTGCCAACGTCAACGCCGGGACGGTGGAGGTCGCTGGCTGGACGATGATGTAAACGTGTTTTTGTCGAGGAGCAAGACAAGGAGGTGGAATCAAGATAACAGCAGGAATCCCTGAGTAGCTAGCAGACGGTCTTACTCAAGTTGCAAAAACAAGAAGGAAGGAACAAACCATGAACATTCAGATTACCTCTTTAGATGGAGGCGTGACTAAGACACCTTCAGCTTCAAGTATCAAAATGGCTTCGGGTTCAGGTGTTGTTACATCTCGCGCCTTACAGGCTTCCCAGGACGTGCTCGCGACTACTGCTGGCGCTGGGATGGTAAATTTTGTTGATAATGGTGGTCCTGTGCTGACAAATGTGGACCTGCTATTGATCTTCTGGGGATCAGCGTGGGCAGGCATGGCTACACCATCCGCACAAGATGTTGCCAATGCTGTTGTAAACATCCTGTCCGGCCCATATATGTCAGCACTTTCCCAATACCGAGGGATTGGCCAGGGAAAGCTGTCTGGAGCCGGAATCTTCTCAAGCTTTGATCCTCCAAGCACCTTCGGTGACTCGGATGTAATTAACTTGATTAGCCAGCTGATCAGTGGAGGAGCAGTGCCAGCACCTGGCTCTGACAGTCAGCTGCTTTACTGCGTGTTTATGCCTGTGGGCGCGAGTTTTGGCACGAATTCGAATGTCATTGGTGAGCATGCCTACTTCACTCTCTCGGATGGCTCCAAGGGCCATTTCGGCTGGGTGACGAACGATGGAACGCTCAACTCCATCACAAGCATATTCTCCCATGAACTGGTAGAGGCATGCACGGATCCCGAGGGGACTGCTATACAAGGCATGCCTGGCACATGTGACCAGGGAGGAGGATGGTGCGAGATAGGTGATGTCTGTGAAGGGAGCAATACGGTCGTAAATGGCGTCGTTGTCCAGACATACTGGTCACAAAACAGCCAGGGTTGCGTCATCTGAGGGTCTTGAGAGAAGGGACAGTAGCTAAAAAATGTTAGTCCCATACCATCTCCACAATGGATGGAGATGAGAACAATGCACGGGGCAAGGACTTCTTGCCCTGGGTGAACATTCAAAGAAAGGATAGGCAACAGGAGGCAAACTATGAGTACACAACAATTTGATCCAACGAGATATAAGGCTGGACAACAGAAAGAGTGGGGCGCCGCTGCCCCTGGCTGGAAGGACTGGGGGCATGTTATTGGGCCAGAACTGCAGCCGATCAGTGATCGCATGATGGAACTGGCCGAAATACGGCCTGGCCAGCAGGTGTTGGATGTAGCTACAGGCCTAGGCGAGCCCGCTGTCACTGCCGCTCACCTGGTTGGACCCTCGGGCCGGGTCATAGCCATTGATATCGCCCCGCAAATGCTTGATATAGCTCGAATGCGAGTAAATGAGCTAGGATTACACAACATCGACTTCCGGGAGATGGATGCAGAGGAGCTTGACTTGCCAGAACAGAGCTTCGATGTCATCCTTTGCCGGCTCGGCCTGATGTACCTGCCCAATCTGCGGACCTCACTGGAAAGGATGCGCAACCTGTTGGTACCTGGCGGGCGACTCACCGCGGCCGTCTGGGGCCCGGCACAAAAGGTTCCATTTGTCAGCATACCGATGGCAGTGGCGATGCGAGAACTTCAAGTACCGCCGCCGACGCCAGGAATGCCCGGTCCGTTTAGCCTGGCCGACACAGATCGTGTGGCGCAAGTACTCACGCAGGCTGGCTTCACACAAGTGTACACTGAACCCATGACGCTGACACTTGATTGGACTTCTATCGATGAGTACGTACGCTTTCTCCAGGAAGTATTGGTTCAGATTAATGCCCTGCTGGCCAGGTACCCAGTCGAGCGGCAGGCAGAGGTCTGGCGGGCAATCGCGGAGGCTGCGCAGCAATTTATCACGCCGGATGGCACGTGCCGCACAGAGAACGAATTGATCCTGATAGTCGGACGGCGGGGAATGGAAGACAACCTGTTGTAGCGCGTTTCATGAGATTGGTTCGAATAGATCAAACCACATTGTACCTATTCAGAAAGGATAACATCCGCCATGTCCACCGAAGATAAGATCGTCGAAGGCTGGGAAAACGCGGACGCTTTGGGTTTGGTGCAACAGTTGGGGCTCATCCCAGCGTAAGGCTAGGCTTATCAGTTTCCTCCGCCGCGCCGGGATGGAGATGCAGAATGGCAGACCTATACTATTGCTCTCGCATAGTGCGAAGAAAACGGAAACGTACCGAAAGAAAAAAAGTTGAAGACTTCGTAACGCGTTCCGTAACGATCTCGTAACACTTCCCCGGTACTATGAAAAGTAGAGAGACGTAATGGTGTGAGCAAAGCCGAGGCTGAAGTCACGCTGGCGCATTGAGAAGCGAACAGCAACGGGAGGAGAACAGTATGAATAATATAGTGGTCCGGCAGACCGTCGTGGTAAGTATCCTTGTAGCACTCCTGTGTCTTGTCCTTCTGCTGGGAGTTCTCCTGATCCTCAGCAGCTTCACCGGGGCACCTCACTCACCGACCGGGATTATGCTTATCGCTCCTCCTTACCGAGTTGCCTGACCTGGTAAGTGATGGATGGACCGTGCCAGCTCTAGGATAATTGAATCTAGTAAGTAAGCTGGAAGTTCTGATGACTTCCTGCGTCACCAAACATAGAGTATTGAGCACCACGAAAGGACGGAAAATGTTAATGAAAGCAGTACTCAACGGACCATTTGGGCAAGTTGAGCTGGGACCAACTCCATTGACCATCGGTCGCACGCCCGGTAATCAGTTGGTCCTGGCTGAGCCTAAAGTGTCATCACTTCATGCCGAAATTCGCCCGCAAGGACAGGACTATGCCATTTATGCCATTGTTGACCTGGGAAGCACGAATGGCACCTTTGTCAATGGCCAGCGGCTTACGAGTAATGTGCCGAGCCTGCTTCATGCAGGTGATATCGTAGGCATAGGTGATACGCGGTTCACTTATGATGTGCCTGGCATGTCTGAAATCGACCCAACTGTCTATGCTGGCTCCAAGCAGGGAAATGATTCCTCCTATGCTCCTACGGCTACGGCTCCTTTAACTCCTTACACCGGTTATGGCGCAGATATTCAACAACCAGGAGCCTATCAGGTACCCCCATCGCCTGTTTCACCTGGCTACGAACAAGCAAGCTATCCGCAAGCTTCTCCCTATTACGGCGCTCCTGTCTCCGGTTATGGTGCAGATGTCCAACCAGGAGCCTATCAGGCACCACCCCCACCTCCAGCTTATGTTGGTTCTCAGCCATACGGCTATCCGCAAGGTCCGTCCTACCCTGGTGCACCTGTCGCCGCCCCAACGCATCGACCGAATCGTCGTGGACTCTGGATCATCCTGGGCGCTCTCGGTGGGTTAGTGGTGATCGGCCTCGTTCTCTTCGGGGTCATTGCCTATGTGAATCGTTCGACGCCGACCAAGTCCCTAAACGCCTTCTGTAACGCCCTTAAGAGCAGCGATTACCAGAGCGCCTATAATCAGCTCTCCAGTGGTCTGCAAAGCAAGTTTGGCGCTGAAGCCCAGTTTGCTGCTGGATACGCTTCCAATGAGGGTATGGGTAAGATAACTGACTGTACGGTGACGAGTGTCGATGATGGGGCAGGCACTGGCACGATTAACTATACCCTTGGTCAAGGGAGTAAATTGATCGTTGACTATAAGTTGGCTGATGAGAATGGCGGCTCAAAGATTACCAGTCAACAACCACGCTCTACTCCAACGCTTACCCTGAACACCTATTGTACTGATCTCAAGGCTGGAGATTACCAGGGCGCTTACAATGAGCTCTCCAGTGCTGCCCAAAGCCAGGAAACGGAAGCCCAGTTTGCGAGCAATTTCGGTACGAATAAAGTGAGCAACTGCACGGTGAACAATGTCAACGATACGGCAGGTACCGGAACCATTAGCTATACCTTTGCTAATGGAGTCTCACTGGTTGCCGACTATACGCTGGTCAGTGAGAATGGCACCTGGAAGATTAAGACTGAGCAACCACGCTCTACTCCAATACTTACTCTGAGTACCTATTGTACTGATCTCAAGGCTGGAGATTACCAGGGCGCCTACAATGAGCTCTCCAGTGCTGCCCAAAGCCAGGAAACGGAAGCCCAGTTTGCGAGCAATTTCGGTACCACTAAGATAACTGGCTGCATGGTAAGCAATGTCAACGATACGGCAGGTACCGGAACCATTAGCTATACCGCTTCTGATGGGGCCTCAGTGGTCGCTGACTATACCCTGGTCAATGAGAATGGCACCTGGAAGATTAATACTGAGAAAGTGCGCTGATGTGTGCTCCTGGCACTCACACAGTATATTACTGGTGGGCAAACGTCACAGCAATAGCCTGTTGCGCCGTTGCCCTCTATCGGGTTCGCCCTACCGCTCAGATGAATGGTAGGGCGAACCCCACTCTTTTCAATCACCTATTTCATACTCGCTCGCAGCGCATTATTCAAATCCCACAGGATATCCTCTATGTTCTCGATGCCGATGGAGAGGCGGATGAGGTCGGGGGTCACGCCGCCCGCCAGCTGGTCTTCTTCCGAAAGTTGCTGGTGGGTGGTGCTGGCAGGGTGAATGATGAGGCTGCGCGTGTCACCCACGTTGGCAAGGTGGGAGAATAAGCGCACGTTGTTGATAACCGTTTTGCCTGCCTCGTAGCCTCCTTTGACGCCGAAGGTGAAGATGGAGCCTGCGCCGCGCGGCAGATAGCGTTTGGCGAGTTCATAGGAGGGATCACCGGGTAGCCCGGGGTAGTTGACCCAGCTCACGGCCGGGTGCTCCTGGAGAAACTGGGCTACGCGCAGCGCGTTTTGACAGTGGCGCTCCATGCGCAGCGAGAGCGTTTCTAATCCCTGTAAGAGCAGAAAGGCGTTAAAGGGGCTGAGGCAGCCGCCGGTGTCGCGCACGGTCTCGCACCTGGCCTTCATGACGAAGCCGAAGTCTCCGAACGTCTCATAAAAGCGCACGCCATGATAGCCGGGCGAGGGATCGACGATATGGGGGAAGTTGCCGTTGTCCCAGGGGAACTTGCCCGCTTCGATCAGCACGCCGGCGATAGAGTTGCCGTGGCCGCCGATGAATTTTGTTGCCGAGTGCACGATGATGTCGGCGCCATGTTCAAAGGGACGACAGAGATAGGGCGTGGCAAAGGTGCTGTCTACAATCAATGGGATGCCTGCTTCATGAGCGATATCTGCAACAGCACGTATATCGAGCACATCGCCGCGCGGATTGCCTATCGTCTCGCCATAAAAGGTACGCGTGCGTGGTGTGAGGGCACGGCGATAATTTTCGGGATCGGTGCTGTCGATAAAGATGGTGTTGATGCCCCAGGTACGCAACGTCAGGTCGAATTGTGTGTGCGTGCCCCCGTAAAGACTGCTGGAGGAGACAAGCTCGTCACCAGGACGGAGCAAGGTCATCATCGTTGCCATCTGTGCCGCCATGCCTGATGCTGTGGCGAGCGCCCCCGTTCCGCCTTCGAGCGCGGCGATACGCTCTTCAAAAGCGGCAGTGGTAGGGTTCATAATGCGCGTATAGATATTGCCGAAGCGCTGCAGGGCGAACAGGTGTGCCGCGTGATCGGTATCGTCAAAGACGTAGGAGGTGGTCTGATAGATTGGCACGGCTCTGGCACCCGTGGCCGGGTCTGGCCTCTGCCCGGCGTGAACGGATAGGGTATCGAAGCCAAAGACGTGATCGCTGTCGACTTCTGGCATGGTAGGTTCCTCTCGTAATATATGCCCTTACTTATATGCACACTATTATGGTATCACATCAACCGTAAAAACTTACCCCATCTATAAGTACTATAAGAACTACGAACAGGCAGCCGTATCGTCGTACTAAGTGGAACGATCAATAGATTTGTAGTTAGAGGTAAGCAGAGAGACTGATGAAGCTAAACAGGCAAAGACTCAGGTGGCTTGTGCCATTGTTTATCATCCTGATTGGCGGAAGTATTTTCTCACTGGCCAGTGGCTTTTTACTCCGTGGTTATGATCCAGAGATTCAGAATCAGAGTATCAAGCCGGCGAGTAGCCCAACTTCGTTTTCCTATACGATCTCTATACAAGCCCACGCAATCACACCTAAAGCGGGCCACTCTTCCGGTAGTACGCCTACTTCCAAGCCAACCAATCAACCTTCTCAACCTGCTCCGACTGGAACAACGCCTACGGGCATTAATTACACGACTCTTCCTCCTGGCAGCGCGTTACCAGGCGACAGCACATGCGCCTCAAATGTAACCAGGTCTGCTTTTGAGCCTCGACCTGACAATTATGCTGCCAACCACCAGGTACCAACCGCGGCACAAATTGCGAATTTACATCCCTGGAATCCCTTAATTGGCATGGATGACAAATCGGATAGCCTGCGCCAGCGAGTAACCGGCAACTTCACAGGTACAACAGATGAAATCCTGCAATGGGTCGCGTGCAAATGGGGCATTGATCCGAACATTGTCAGGGCAGAAGCGGTGACAGAGTCTACCTGGCATCAGAGTCAATTGGGAGACTATACCAACAGCCAGAGCCTCTGCCCGCCCGGGACATGGAATGGAACAAGCTGTTACCAAAGCTACGGCATTCTCCAGATAAAGTATACCTATTTTCAAAGCGAATGGCCCATGAGTCGCGATGATACCGCGTTCAATGCAGATTTTGTGTATGGGTGGCTACGCAATTGTTACGAGGGCTGGACAGACTATTTATATCAAAGCACACCGGCAGCGGGATACCCAAGCTATCATGCAGGCGATATCTGGGGATGCCTTGGATTCTGGTTTAGCGGGACCTGGTACGATCAAGGCGCAATCAATTACATCAACGTAACAAAGGGATACTATACACAGAAGCCGTGGCTGCAACCGGGTTTTTGATTTTTCTTCGAGAAGTACCCTGCTTGTTTTTGATAACCGAAAAGAGGCTCTTCCCCACAACATTAAGCGTGCCTGCTTGCTTACAGCGGGGAATGGGAAATGGTTCTAGCTCACCAGAAGGCATGCAGCCGCCTGTCGGATGAGAAAAGATGGGCCACATAATTTTTCTTCGGCACTATGAACACGTGTTGCAGCGAACAAACGAGGGCGGTTTCATCATGAGGGAAGACGCAAACCAAGAGGAGTGGCTACTCAAGCCAAGGGGACCCAGCAGCATTACGCCACCGGCCTCCTGGCCTACGTCCTGGCAACGTGGGCTCTTTAGCTCACGGATGCTAGAGAAGTGAGATGTCTGACCAACTGCTGGGGTGCTGAGAAGAAAGGCGAGTGGCTGGTCTGCATTGACAGGATGGTTTGGCACGGCGTTGCCGTATACATCCTTTTCTGCAGAGCCGGGGAGATCGCCCGATCAAGCAGGCACTCAATGTAGACCCTGGGCACCCGACCAAAGCGTTCTGCGGTAATGCTGACGGGAGTCCCCCCAGGAGCCAGTGCCTGGGGAACCAGCAGTGATATGGCTCGGGCTACATCCTCCTGGGAACAATCACCATAGAAAAGGTCCTTGAGAGGGGCTCCCTCTTTGAACGTCTGGTACCCTTGTTCCCTATTCACCACCAGGTTTGGCAAAAGCAGGGAATCACTATCCATTAGGGCGAACTGGCGGGCAGTCTCGCCATTCTGTAGGAGAACAGCCGTGAGGTACACCAGCCTTTGAATCTTCGCGGGCCGCTCCTCGGCAGCCTGAGTGATGACCATCCCACCCAGGCTGTGACCCACGAGAATGACCGGCTCAGCTTGAGCATCGAGGGTCTCACACACGCGGTTCGTATAGGCCGCCAGGGTGATCTCACGGATAGGAGTCTTGTCCTGACCGTGTCCTGGCAAGTCAAGGGCTTCCACCTGATGTCCTGCTTGCTCAAGCAGAGGGACAACCTTTTCCCAGCACCAACTTCCATGCCATGCGCCGTGGACAAGTACATACGTGCTCATACGCTCTCTCCTTTCTCATGGAGATGTCTGCCCTCTAAGAGATTCTCAGAAGCAGCAGGAAAACGACAAATTGCACACAGACGGAGGTAACCATCAGCTAGTCTACTTGAAAAACACAAGAATTGCAAGAAGCGAACAGTCCTGATTTCGCAGGTGCTTTGATTGCTCTGCTCCTCATGTACGAGGTGCCTGAAAATGCTGGGGGTTTTATTCCTCGATTGGTTAACGGTCGGATGCTGAAGGCTATGAACCGGTGGTATAATAAGCGCATGAAAGAGCTAAAGATGTGCCTTCCCAAGGATTAACTGCATGAGTATTCAAATACCCGATATGTATGACCGCTTGACGTTATTGCAACAATACCGGCATATCGCTATTGTCGGTATTTCGGCTGACCAGTATCGCCCCAGCCATTTTGTCGCCATCTACCTGCAGGCTGAGGGTTACGACATTATCCCTGTCAACCCGAAGTATGCCGGGCAAACACTGTTAGGCAAGCGTGTCTATGCCTCATTAACGGAGGCGAAAGAGGCGGGAGAAGAGATTGAGATTGTAGATGTGTTTCGTAAAGCAGAGGGCGTACCGCCGGTAGCGGAGGAAGCCATTGCGATTGGAGCCAGGGTGCTGTGGCTGCAACTGGGTATTCGCAATGACGAGGTGGGAAAGCGGGCACGTGAGGCCGGGCTGATATTCGTGCAGGACCGCTGCATTAAGATCGAACACGCGCGCTTTTTTGGTGGGTTGCACACGGTCGGGCTGAATACGGGCGTGATCCTGTCGAAGAAACTAGAAAAGCGGGAATCCGCTCCTACGAAATAGGCCAGGGGTAACCGGCGGATTGGTAGATGGCCTCAATGGTAGCGAGGTTTTCTATGGTTTCTTCCAGGCTAAACGCTGGTTGAGCACCGGAACGCACACACGCTCCGAAATGCTCGACCTCGAGCCGGTATGGATCGACATGCGCGATGCGCTGGTGAATCACCTGGTCCTCGAGGGAGAGTACCACTTCGCTCTCGGCGTGGCCTGGCACGAAAGGAACCGGAATGGTTATAGTGCCAGCCTCCCCAATGATCTCCGATACCTGGCGTGTAGGCAGTTCGAAGCTGGCATCGATCAGGCCAAAACGACCATTGCCGAAATCGAGAACGGCGTTGGCGGAGCGTTCTACTTCACCTGCGGCAGGAGTATAGACGCGAGCAGCGACGGCAACAGGGGGATGCCCGTAGACGGCACGGCAGAAATTGACGGTGTAGCATCCAACGTCCAGGAGCGAGCCGCCAGCCAGGTCCGCCTGCAATCGAATATCATGTGGACGCGGTGGTAAGTGTATATTGAAGGAAAATGAGGAGCGCACTAATTTGACCGATCCGATACGGCCGGCATGTACCTGTTCCAGGGCCCAGATGGTCTGCGGATGGAAACGATACATAAATGCTTCCATGAGCAGCCTGTTGTTGACTCGAGCAGCTTCAACCATCGATGTGCCCTGCTTTACGGTGACTGCTAAGGGCTTCTCACATAGGACATGCTTGCCGCCCTCCAATGCTCTGATGGTCCATTCTGCATGCAGGCTGTTGGGCAATGGGACGTAGACAGCCTCGATGTCGGGATCGTTGATAAGGCTTTCGTAGTCACCATAGATGCGCAAATCAGGGATATGGGCCAATAGCTCTTTTGCGTGTTCAGGATTACGGCTGGCGACAGCGACCAATTGCTCTTCTGGAGAGTTAAGTATGGCAGGGATGACACGCCGGAAGCCTATATTAGCGAGGCTGAGTATGCCCCAACGCACCGGGGCCGGGTGAGAAATGATATCAGTCTGCATCTCTTGTCTCCTTATCAATTGACCTCTTCGGTAATCCGGTGTCTAGTGTATCCTGTGAAAGGGCCTGTGGAGTTGTGTGGCCTCACCCCCTGGCCCCCTCTCCATCTTTGATGGAGAGGGGGAAAAGGTGACTGCTCGATCCGCTTTGAGGATACTGCAACTATTGTACATGCTACCACATAGGCAGTGGGGAGGGGGAGTACAGGATGGCTAGTCTGCTCCCTCAGCGGCTTTGCCGATACCTGGCCCCTCGATGAGCGTTTGCAATGCAGGGTCATCATAGGAGTGAGGAGGGCGGTTGATATTGTGCCCGCAGAAGACGAAGAATTCGGTCACCCCGCGACGTGGTTGTAAGGCAAGTTTGGCAATGCCATGTGGAGTTAATCCTGCTGCTTCGCCGGCAGCCAGTACGCGACGAAGCGCTGCAACAAGCTGGGCTGGATCATCGATGTGTCCAGTCCTTCTCGCTTGTGAACTCTCTACTTCAAACAGAGGCTTTACTAGCGCTAGAACCTGCCCTCCTTGTGGAGCAAGCAAAGTGGCAGCGATAGGCAATGCCCTGGTGAGCGAAAGGTACGAGAGATCGAGGGTGATGAGCGACGGAGGGGGATCAAGCAGGTTTGCATCCAGATCGCTCAGATTGGTACGTTCTAAGTTGCGAACACGCGGATCAGCACGCAGACGACCGGTGAGTTGTCCATGACCGGCTTCTACGGCGTAGACCAGGGCAGCGCCGTGCTGTAATAGACAATCGGCGAATCCGCCGGTGGATGCTCCGCAATCGAGCGCTACACCGCCTTTGACATCAATTGCAAAATGTGCAAGCGCAGCCTCCAGTTTGTATCCTCCGCGACTGGCATAGCGAGACCTTCCACGGACGCGCAGGATCGCATCAGAGGGAACGGTCATTCCCGGCTTGTCAAGAAGCTGGCCGTTCACCAGGACCTTTCCGGCCATAACCCAGCGCTGTGCTTCGTCAATACTTTCAAAAAAGCCACGTTCAACCAGCAGAGCCACGAGAGGAAGCTTTCGCCTCTGTATGTGATGAACAGCGTGGTCAGCCTTTGCAAGGTGAGAATCTCTCGCCTGGTGATGATTAGAAAGAAATGAGGGCATCTCTATTTCCTTGACAATTTTTCTGTCGAACAGCATACCGTATATTCGCGAGCGTCGTCAAGAACTGATCCCTATGAACTCAGGGCTTTTTGGTTTTACCTGAAATACATCTTTTGCATGTATCTTTCAGCAGCACGGGTGGAGCAAAGAGTGAGTTGGGACGTAGCCCCAAATTCCAGGCAGGAAGACGACTCGTCCGCCGGCGCCTCCTGCATCTCGTGCAATACGGGTAAACCAAAAAGTCCTGTGGAAGGAAGTATATCATCTTGACGAATGAATCCTTGAGTGTGATATTATACTCTAGTAAAGATCTGGCTTAATCGGGTGTTGATGAATGCTGAGAAAGTAGCAAGCACTTATGGCAGAAGAGAAAAAACAACCTGTGCCCAAACAGGTAAAGACGGTCTTCGTTGGAGATGAAAATCTTCCTACTCACTACGTCAATAGCGTGAATATTCGCGCAGGCCTGGAAGAGTTCTTTTTGACTTTCGGCACTGCGTTACCTTTGGACATTGTTGATATCAAGGATTTAGAGAATATTGATAGCGTCAACGCACATGCCCTGTTTCGTTGTGCGATAACAAGATCGATGATGAAACAGTTAATCGATTTGATGACCAGCCTTTATGATAACCAATTAGAGCAAGTTGAGCAGTTGCAGACTTCTCAAAGAAGGGATGAAGCATATGGCAACAGCGACAGTAAACCTTCCTAATAACGTTAATAGAGGAGTCAGTTCAAAAGCAACGATTTTAGGGCCTGAAGGGGCAGGGGAGATAGAATATACCATTTGCCCCATTCATCCAGGCACGACGATTCGCCTTGATAAACTCAAGGCTACTGTTGTTGTAATACGCCCTTTTGTCATCGAACTTACACCTACAGAAGAGGGGTATATGGCTAGTAGCCGTATATCTAACACATTTGAACTTGGCTCGACACTCTATGAGGCAGCAAGGAATTATCTTGATTTCCTTGCAGATGAGGTTCTCTGGCTTCGGAGGAATCTAGAACAACTTTCACCCCCTCTCCAAGACGGCTTTCGTCTCCTGCAAAATTACTTACGAACTGAATAGTGCGTATTCATGAGCATGATACTTCAAGATTTGAAAGACCTATTAGAGAAAGACCTTCGATGGGAGTATGACAAATCCGGAACCCATCCCAGATATCGTTTTATCGTGAACGGCAAAACCGTCGCAGCGACACACTATTCACACTCTTGGAGAGGGAGTACGCAGATTAGTTACGGTATGATGATACGAATAGCTGACCAAATGCATTGCGACCTGAAAACGTTGAAGTCATTGTTACGAGGCGGCAAATCAGCTAAAAAAGACTACTATAAAGGGCTTCTCCAACGCGGGCGTATTACTCAGGAAGAATGTGATGCGCTTTGTGAGGAGAAGTAAGAAACGCGCACGGAAGAAGACTGACGAAACAGGGCTTTTTCCGGCAGGAAATGGCTCTCTTTTGAGGCTTTTCGGGTACACCAAAAAGCCCTGCCTATGAACTACAACTCCACTGCACCGTGACGGTATTATTGTTCTGGTCTGTGAAGGTAAAGCTATCGCTCCCACAAGGAATGGACGAGATGGTCACTTGTTGTTGCGGATTGCTGGCCGTGAGCGTGCCGCTTGATGGGTTGATTGACGTTCCTGTTCCGCCTATACCTACAAAAGAAAACCAGTTCAAATTGCCTGGCGAGGTCTCGCCCACCGTCACAGTGCAGGTGTAGATCCCGCCGGTATTCGGCGTACAGTTGCTCGAAGTTGGGTCTATATTGGTCGGCGTCACAGTGATCTTTGGCGTACAACTCCATGATACTGGGAGGGATTGCGGCTGGGCTGCACCTGAAGCAGTGAAGGTAAAGGTGCCGCTCTTGCAGACCATGCCTGAGATACTCACTGATTGCGGTACCCCAGGAGACAGGGTACTACCTGGTGGAGTGAAGGTCGCGCCTACATCGCTGCTGGCAGACCAGGTGATATTACCCGTGGAACTCGAGCTCTCCGTCAGAGTCACTGTACAAGACCCTGGTACCCCACAAGTGCTAGAGTCTAAGCTGGTTGGGCTGACCGACCATGCAGGGACCGTCGGTGAGGGTGATGGAGATGGTGAGGGCGAAGGCGATGGTGAGGGAGATGGGGACGGAGAGGGCGAAGGCGACGGAGACGGCGAGGGAGAAGGTGAGGGTGGAGGTGTCGTCCCTGGAGGTCTGGTAGGTGAGGGTGTTGGGCTGGGTGGGAGCGTCGGCGTTACACCGGTCACAACGAGTGTGACGGTTACTGTGGCATTTCCGGCATTCGAGGTGATATTGACCGTGCCAGAGTAACTCCCGGCTGCCAGGGCTGTGGTGTTGGCTGTTACCTGAATGGCCTGTGGTTGACCGCCGGATTGCACCGTGCCATTAGTTGTACCCAACGTTAACCAGCTGCTCCCCCCAGTATCGGCTTTCCAGGTGAGTGGGAGTTCACCAGGGTTGCTTATAGATATACCCTGCGTCACCTGTTGATTGGCTAAGAGCTGCCCAAAGTCAAGGCTCTGCGGCGTCACGCTCAGCTGAGCCTGCTTCTTCACGCTCTGAGAAACCAGGTTCAGATTAACCAGTACCTGTGCATCACCGCCATTTGAATAAATGAAGATGATGGTATGGTAAGAACCCGCCTTCAGGTTGCTGGTATTTGCTGTGACATTGATGAATTGATTTGATCCCTGGAAATCAATCGTACCGGAGCTGTTTTGCAGCGTCAACCACTTCGTTGCAGAACTATCGACAAGGGCGCTCCAGTTCAAACTGGCCTGCCCTGCGTTGCTTACTGCTACCGGCAGCACGGCTTTACCACCCACTTGTAATGGACCAAAGTTAAGTGTGATAGGTTTAACAATCAGCTTTGCCGGCGTCGGAACTATCGTGAAATGCAAGTTAGCGCTGCGCGAACCGAGATTCTCCGTTGCATGGATGGTATGCGTTCCGGGGGACCAACTGGCTGGAACTATGACATCGGCATTGAAGGCACCTGTGACGCTTACGGAGATGCTCGTATTCCCAGCCGCTTGCCGCTCTTCTCCAGCGACCAGCAGCAGCGAAGAGCCTGCAGCATGTGTGGTATTTCCTGCTGCCTGTCCAGTTGGGGCGACAGGCACGCTGTTATCGAGTGTTAGCGTCACGCTGCCCCCTGGCAGGAAGCCCTGGCCATGCAGATGTAAAATGCTTCCGGTGGAAACGACGTTACTCCCGCTAAGTGAGAGGCCTGGAGAGCTTGCAAGCACCAGCAGTATGCCACCGGTAGCTATGACGATAAGCGCAGTCAGCCCCACCATGAGCCACCTAGTTGCAGTCCCAACAGCTAATTTGGTGGTAGCCCCCGCAGTAGTGCCATGATGACGAGGAACATGCTCTTTGTGCGTATGCAGCGGGCCGCTGTGATGGTGATGATGGGGCGCGTGTGGCGGCGGCGTAGGTTGGGGATGGGGAGGTGGTGTTGGCTGCGGATGATGTACAGGGTGATGATGCGGCGGTGTTGGCTGGGGGTGTTGTAGTGGATCATGGTGTGGTATTTGAGGCTCCCAGGTTGGTGCCTGGGGAGACATCGATGAAGCAGCGCCATGAGCGAGACCCTGCCCGGCGGAAGAAGCGGGGCTGCCCGCCGCTGGGGGCGTGCCCTGCACGAATGACACGCCGCTTACCTGGGGAGTTCCCTGGACCACCGGTACCTGTCCGGCGGGCGGTACCTGGTTCTGTCCAAGTAACAGACCCGGCAAGAGCATATCGGGCAGGACATCCCGGCGGTCTCCGGGCTGGCGTTCTGGAAACCGCGGACTATTTTGCATCGTTCCCCACTCCGTCCAACGGCTCTGAACGGTGGAATCCATATGCTCCTGGCCGGTTCCTGCATTTGCGATGATCGAATGGGACGGATTGCTGAACAGAGGTGGGGTTTGAGGATGAGCGATGCCGGTGGCCGACCGGGTTCTGTCACCCAGCATGTAACCACAGTTGCCACAATAGTGTGCGTAGATGGGTTGCTCTGAGCTACAGAATTCACAGCGTTGCATAATAGTTCCCCCAGGTACTGAATATGCCGTGTTACAGGAGATAATCGCTCTCGTGGTGAGTCGAATACACTATATTACCCCACTGATAGTGTATCAGATTTATTTTAATTTTTCAATCATTGTTTTTAGTATTCAACAAAGTTGTTGCGAAACTGCGACGTTGGCGTTACAAGTATTTAGCCCACTTATCGGGTTGATGCCCGTTACTGTAGGGGAACATAGTAGGAGAACTGATCGGCTGTGCTGGCAGTCGAAGTGCCCTCTGGAGTCGTGACGGTCACATCGACTGTGCCATTACCTGCGGGGCTGACAACTGTGATCTGAGTATCGCTATCGACTATGAAATTACTGGTGGCTGTCGTGCCAAATGAGACGCTCGTGGCACCGGTGAAGTTGGAGCCAGTAATGGTGACTGTGGTACCCCCAGTAGTTGGCCCACTCGCCGGGTTGATGCCCGTTACTGTTGGGGGAGGAATGTAGGAGAGCTGGTCAGCTGTGCTGATAGCCGAAGCGCCCCCTGGCGTCGTGACGGTCACATCAACCGTGCCACTGCCTGCGGGGCTGACAGCCGTGATCTGGGTGTCGTTATCGACTGTGAAATTATTGGTGGCTGTTGAGCCGAATGAGACGCTGGTAGCATTGGTTAAGTTGGAGCCAGTAATGGTGACTGTGGTGCCTCCAGCCACTGGTCCACTCGTTGGAGTGACAGACTTCACCGACGGCAGAGGGATGTAGGTGAACTGATCAGCTGTGCTGACAGCCGAAATGCCCCCTGGAGTCGTGACGGTCACATCAACCGTGCCATTACCTGCGGGGCTGACAGCCGTGATCTGGGTATCACTGGTAATGGTGAAGCTGGCAGCCGCTGTCGTGCCAAATGAGACGCTCGTGGCGTTGGTGAAGTTGGAGCCAGTAATGGTGACACTGGTACCTCCGGCCGCTGGTCCACTGTTCGAGTTGACGCCCGTTATTGCTGGTCCTTGCATAGTCACCGTAGCGGTGCCGGTTCCCGTCCCGATCTGCCTGGTCGTCATATCAGTCACGGTGATGGTAATGGTGAAGCTGCCCGCGTTGTTATAGGTGTGGATACTCGTGACCGTAAAGGTCCCGTTGGCCCCACTCACCGTCCCGGGGGTGGAACCGGTCTTATCACCCCAGTCAATGCTTGCGGTGAGCTGTTGGGGGTTGGTGGCCGCCGCATCACTGACGGCCGCTACCTGCCCGCTGAACTGGACATTCTGGGTGGCAGGAGCGCTCTGGCCACTCACTTGCACCGGAGGCGGGTT
>WNFA01000501.1_pt1 | contig 31085 bp, 36 predicted proteins | sample 5400481 | NCBI WGS metagenome assembly WNFA01 (sample SAMN13153340, study PRJNA577476) | soil metagenome | isolation source: 120 cm saprolite under Douglas fir tree site 2 hole 1 replicate 2 | place: USA:California | collected 2015-04-18 | reverse complement strand
GCTCGGACCACCCGCCCTCCGGACCGACGAGGAGCGTGAGGTCTCGAGGCTCGGTCAGGTCGGCCAGGTCGACCGGAGCGCCCCGCACGAGCAGCACGGGATGCTCGGCGGCCGAAAGCACCTCGTCGAAAGTCGACGGCCCCTCGGCCGGTGGGACCCTCAGCCGGCCGGCGAGCATGGCCGCCTCGCGGCAGATCGTGTTCCAGCGTTCGGCCTTGGCACCCCGTGCCACGCTGCGGTCCGCGTGAAAAATGTGGAATCCATAGGCTCCGACCTCGGTGCAGCGCGACAGGACGAGCTCAAGTGCGGGCGCCGGCAGTTGCGCGATCGCGATCGTGATCCGGGCCTGCGGCTCGGGGTGGTGCTCGACCTGAGCGACGATCGCGCCTTCGACGCGTTCGGGGGAGACCTGGTCCAGGCGGACTCTAAGCAGGAATCCATCCGGATCGACGACGTCGATCTCCTCGCCCACACGCGCACGGAGCGAGCGGGCCAGGTGGCGGGCGTCGCCGCCGACGATTACGGCCCGCCCGCCCTCACGACTCGCAAAGAACGACGGCAAGCTACCCCGGCTGCATGCTGAAGGTTTCGTAGACCGCGATCTGTCCGCCGCTCTTCAGGATCGGGCAGCCCTTCGCCATCTTGGTCGCCTTGTCCAGCGCGGCGGCTTCGACGATCGTGTAGCCGGTGGCCCGCTGTCCGATCGGTCCCTTGGCCACCGTCCCGTCAGCCTTGACCTTGTTCACCGCTCCCGAAAACGGGTTGCCCATGTCGACGACCGCGGGGCCGAGCTTCGTGTACCAGTTGCCCCACTGCTTCAACACCCTGGCCTGAGCGGCCGGCGTCTCGGGCATGCCACCGCCGTAGAAGACGAGCAGATACTTAGCCACCCTTCACTCCCTCCCGTTGTGCTGTTGACGCCAACGCAGTCAGACTAGCGCCTCCGCGCGCAACTTCGCGAGCAGCGCCAACGCTTTCTCGAGACGCTCCCGGTTCGAGTGATCGTTGAGCCAGCGGCTCTGGCCCGATGGATGTGGGAGCGGGACCATGACGGGTCTCTTGCCAAACGTCAGGCCAACTCTTGACTCCAATGTGCCGGGCCCGAGAAAGCGCGCGATGGCCATCTGCCCGACGAGGATGAGCACCCGTGGCTTGAGCAGCTCGAGCTCCGCGTCGAGCCAGTGCGCGCAGTTGGCCACGGCCGCGGGCGGGGGCCGGAGGTCGCCATTCCCCGCCCGGTTGCGCCCCGGGAAGCAGCGCATCAATGCCGCGATGTAGATGAGGCGTCGGAACTCCTCGGCGCTCGAGAAGCCGGCGCGAAGCATCCAGCGGTCGAGCTCCTTGCCCGCGCGGCCGGAGAACGGCCGGCGTGATTCTCGTTCAGCAGGTCCCGGCGCCTGCCCCACGAGGAAAAACGGCGCTCCCCATTCGCCTGAGAAGGTGGGGTTGGCTTCGGGGATGATGCCGGCGTCGACGCATACGTGGCAGCCTCGACACGCCACCTGGAGCTTTCGCAGTGCGGCCGCCGTGGCACGAGGCGCCATGCACGGACCCTACATCTCGCATCGGGGGCCGGTAACATCCGAAGCCATGGGCCCTACCCCGCAGCAGGTCCTCGACGTGCTCGCCACCATCCAGGACCCCGACCTGGGTCGCGACGTCGTCAGCCTGGGCATGATCAAGGAGCTCGACGTCAGCCCGCAGGGCAAGGTCAGCTTCACTTTCGAGCTCACGACGCCGGCGTGCCCGGTCCGCGATCGCTTCAAGACCCAGGCCCAGGATCTGGTCGGTGACATCCCCGGCGTGTCAGAGGTCGAGGTCCGTATGACCGCCAACGTTCGTCCCGCATTCATGCGACCGAAGCCTTCCGAGATCCTCCCCGGCGTCAAGCAGACGATCGCAATCGCGTCAGGAAAGGGCGGCGTCGGCAAGTCCACAGTCGCCGTCAACATCGCCGCCGCGCTGCGCAAGGCCGGCGCCGAGGTCGGGCTGCTCGACGCCGATATCTACGGACCTTCGGTCCCCGCGATGACCGGATCGCGCAGCGTGCCAGAGCAAGTCAACGGCCGCCTGAAGCCGATCGAGGCGCACGGATTGAAGTTGATGTCCTTCGGCCATATCTACCCTGGCGAGCAGCCCACCATCTATCGCGGGCCGATGGTCGGCAAGGCGATCGAGGCGATGATGGTGCAGGTCGACTGGGGGCGGCTCGACTACCTCGTCATCGACCTCCCGCCTGGCACTGGCGACGCATCGCTCACGCTCGCGCAGGCGGTTCCGCTCACCGGAGTCGCCATCGTGTGCACGCCGCAGGACGTCGCCACGGACATCGCGGTCAAGGCCCTGCAGATGTTTCGCAAGCTCAATGTCACCCCGCTCGGTCTGATCGAGAACATGAGCTGGTACGTCTGCCCGAGCTGCGGGCATCGGCACGAGATCTTCAGCCACGGTGGCGCAGAGGCCGCGGCGCAACGATTGGGAGTGCCCTTTCTCGGCGCCATCCCGCTCGAAGAGTCGATTCGCGAAGATGCCGACAAAGGCACGCCGGTCGTGATCTCTCGTCCCGACTCCGCTGGAGCGCGAGCCTTCATGGAAATCGCCTCGCAGGTCGCGGCGCGCACCTCGATTCAGTCGTTCCGGCAGCTGCCCGTCATCAACGTCCGGTAAAGGGCGACCCTGAAAGACCCAGACGCTTATCCGGTCACTGTCGATGTCGACCGCGAACGTCAGGTCATGGTCATCGCATGGGAGGACGGTCACCGCAGCACCTACTCCGCTGAGGGTTTGCGCTGGGCATGTCCGTGCGCGGAGTGTCGCGGCGAGGCCGGCATCCCTGGCCGGCTCGCTCGCGTCAAGCACCTCGACCCCAAAGAGCTGCGGGTGCAGGACGTGACGCTGGTCGGCCAGTACGCGCTCCAGGTCGCATTCGAAAGCGGGCATGCGACCGGTCTCTACACGTTCGTCCTACTCCGGGCCCTTTGCGATTGCGCCGAGTGCCAGGCACGGAAGGCGGCCAAGTAGTCGACGCCCCGTGTCCGGAAGCCGAGGTCCGCTGCAGATTCGCGGCATCGGCGGCCGGAGCCAAGGAGACGACGAGCACGTGAGGGAGCGCATCGTCAGATGCGTGACCGAGCGCGCACAGGAGTCGACGCCGGCTTCAGCGCCTCTCTCGGGGTCCCCGCGGAATCGCAAGATTCCGTGGGGTGAGTCGGCGCCCGGCCGCCTAGGACGCGAAGATGCAAGGACCTTCGGTTTTCCGGACACGTACCCTTCGTGGCATAATCCCGGCGCTCCCGTTGTCCTTCCCTACGTCAATGCAAGAAAACGAGCCCTGGTCAGTCGCGGCCTCCGCCCGAAGGCGCAGCCGGCGCCGGCGCCGGATCGCAATCCGAGGCTGGGTCGCGCTCGGCGCGCTGGTCGCCGTCGCGCTGACCGCCGGCGGCGGCGTCCTCGCTTACGAGAACACGCTCCCGACATCGGTCGGCCTGAACTTCAAGAACGGCGTGAAGGACGTCCCGGTTTACTCGCACCTGGTGTTCACCTTCAGCCGCCCGGTCGCGCTCAACGTGCTCGGGCCGGCGTTCTCGATCATGCCCGCCACCGATGGGACGCTGACCGCGGCCTCGGGGCAGACTCAGTACGAATGGGCGCCGGCGAAGCCGTTGGCCGATATCACCATCTACACGGTGACCGTGAGCCCGATCACAGACATGAGCCACCATCGGGTCCCGGGCGGTCAGTGGACCTTCACCACCAACATCGTGCCGCGCATCACGGCTGTCATCGGCGCGGGCGGCGTGGCCCTCGTCGACGGCTCTGAAATCGACCCGGGCACCCCGCTCACGATCAATTTCAACGACGCGATGGATCCGGCGACCATCAAATTCACCATCGCTACCAAGCCGGCCGATCTCAAATGGGCCGCCGACGATCGCAGCGCAACGATCGCCACGCAAGGCATGCCCACGGGACCGCTCGTCCTGTCGTTGGCGCCGGGCGGCAGCGATCAAACAGGGCATCACGTGCCGAGCACCTTCACGCTGAAGACAGGCATCTACTACCACGATCGTGAGCACACCACCGCGCTCAAGTACCCCGCCTTGATCCAGGTGCCGAACGATTACTACGCACGCGACCAGAACGGGCTCCAGGCTGCGGACATCGTTTTCGAATACCTGGCCGAGGGCGGCATCACCCGCTGTACCGCCATCTTTCAGAACGCGCCCGACCTCATCGGCCCGATGCGCTCCAGCCGATTCATCTCATTGAAGATCGCTCGACACTACGATGGCCTGCTGTTCCAGTCGGGCGAGTCGCAGGCCACCGCATCAGCGGCCGCCGCTGATCCCGTGCCGCAGTTCTTCGACACGATCGGATATACGTACCGCACCAACGCCCGCTACGCGCCGGACAACCTGATGATCAGCGGCGGCAAAGTGCAGGCGGCCGAGCAGAACTACTTTTCCGGCCTTCCCGCCTTTGCGGTGCCGAAAGCGAGGCCGGACCTCAACGGCGGCACGCCCGCCACCACCATTCCTGTGGACGAGCACTACTCGGTCTACAACTACGACCCCGTCACGGGCACGTACCAGAAGACCGAGGACGACCATGCATATCGGGACGCCAGCCTGGGCCAGCCGCTGCGGATCGAGATGCTGATCGTCCTCCACACCGCCGAGCGGCTTGTCAACGTGGGTGACGGCCACGGCGCCCACATCCACGACTTCGACCTTGACTCCGGCGGCGCGGTCGGCATCTTCTACAAGGGTCTTTGGTACAACGGGTCGTGGAGCGCCCCCAACGGCCACGGGCCGCTGACATTCAAGCTCGACAGCGGACAGGTCGTGACGCTACCCCCGGGCCTGGTCTGGATCGACGTCGTCGCTTAGCTAGGCTCGTGCGGCGTCTTTGAGCGCAGAGACGTAAGCCGCGGCCGCGACTGCCGCCGTGGTGCCATCGCCCACCGCGGTCGCGATCTGTTTCGTCAACTGGGCGCGCACATCGCCCACCGCCCAGATCCCCGCTTCTGACGTCTGCAGGTTTCGATCGGTGAGGATGTACCCGGCCTCGTCGTGGTCGACGTGAAACGTGAACAGACCGGAGTTGGGTACGAACCCGATGAAGATGAACACGCCGCCGACGGGCAGCTCCTTCGTCGAACCGTACTGGTCGTATTTGACCGACTGCACCTTGCCGTTGCCCACGATCTCCTTCACGCCCGCCTCGAGGATGAACTCGATCTTCGGGTTGGCGCGCGCCCGGTCGATGAGGATCGGCTGGGCCCGCAGGCTGTCGCGGCGGTGCAGGATGTACACCTTCTTGGCATAGCGCGTGAGGAAATCGCCCTCCTCGACGGCCGCGTCGCCACCGCCAACGACGGCGAGCTCTTCGCCCTTGAAAAAGGCGCCGTCGCAGACCGCGCAGTAGCTGACCCCGCGGCCCTGGAACTCCTTCTCTCCGGCGACGCCCAGGTAGCGCGGGAGACCGCCGGCGGCCATGATCAGCGCAGGCGTCCGAATCTCTTCGCCTGAGTCCAGACGGATGACCTTGGTGGTCCCGTCCCTGTCGATCTCCTTGACCGGCTCGAACTCGCGCACGTCGAGGCCGAACTTGCGGGCGTGGTCGCCCATCTTGGTGGCCAGCTCACTGCCCAGGACGGATTCGAAGCCGGGGTAGTCCTCGACCAGCTCGGTGTTCAGGAGCTGGCCCCCAAGGGGCCCGCGGTCCAGAAGCAGGGTCTTCAGGTTCATCCGCGCCGTGTACAGGCCGGCCGCCAGCCCGGCGGGCCCGCCGCCGACGATGACGACGTCGTATTCGCTCATTGCATCAGTTCCAATGGGGGGAGGTGAGGTCCGTATTCCGAACTTGATCCCTAGCCAAACTTGAACTGGGCGCCGTAGCCCCCCCGGGGGCTGTGACAGGCGATGTTGTCGTACGGGCAGCCGATCGAGCAGGCGCCGCACTCGATGCAGTTGCCGGAGCTGACCAGGGTCTTCGCCTGCTCCTCGTTCCACTCGTAGACGCCGGCGGGGCAGAAATGGGTGCAGTACTTGCCCTTGCAGGTGCCCGCGCAGACCGCCTGGTCGGTGATCTCGATGTGTGGGTGCCCGGTGTCTTCCTTGTACTTGACGGTGAAGAGCTTCTCGGTGAGCTTTTGCATCCCTGGGAAGTTTAGCCCGCGCCGAAGCGCTCCCAGACCCGGCACATCAGCCGGATCGCGTTGATGTAGTCGGCGGCGTGGATGTTCTCGTTGGGCGCATGAATGCGATTGTCCGGACGGCCGACGCCAACGGGCAGCACTGTCGGCACGCCCAGGTCGGCGACCACCGGGTGCATCGGGCCGGTGGCCTGCATGAACGGCCACAGGATGGGCTCGCCGTGCAGATCTTTGACGCACTCGATCACGCTCCGGGCCACCTCGGAGCTGGGGTCGGAGCGCGCCGGCTTCTCCCCGTCGTGCCAGACGATCTCGACCTTCTCGAAACCATGGGCGTCGAAGTGCTTGCGCAGGCGCACGAGGATCTCGTCGGGATCCTGGTCCGGGATGAGCCTGAAGTCGAGCTTGGCGGTCGCCTCGGCCGGGAGCACGGTCTTCGACCCGGGGCCCTGGTAGCCGGTGGTGATGCCGGCGATGTTGCAGGTGGGTGTGAACAGGAGCTGCTCGATGACGTGCTCGGCCATGGGGTCGCGAATGAGGCGATCGAAACCGACCAGCTTTCTGCGCTGCTCGACCTCCGGGTCGATCTTGGCCATCATCTGCCGGTCGGCATCGGTGGGCTCGAGCACCCGATCGTAGAAGCCGTCGATGCGGATGTTCATGTCCTGGTCTCGCAGGCTGGCGAGCGCTTCGGCGAGGTACACGGCCGCCGACGGATAGATGGACGCGAGGCCCGAATGCTGGTCGTAGCTGAGCAGCTTCACCCGCAGCTGGACGTAAAGGAGGCCTCGACACCCGAATTGCAGCGTGGGCCGCCCGGCCTCGTCGAAGGATGCGCCCGACTCCCAAAGGCAGCCGTCGGCGCGCAGCTTGTCGGCGTGCTTGTGGGCGATCTTCTCGAAGGTCTTGGAGCCAATCTCTTCTTCGCCTTCCACGAGAAACCGCAAAGTCACCGGCATCTCGCCCAGCTTCTTCAGCGTCTCCAGCGCGTGGACCCTCGCCATGACGTCGGCCTTGTCGTCAGCGACCCCTCGGGCGATGATGCGGCCGTCCTTCTCGACGGGCTGAAACGGGTCGGAGTCCCAGAGCTCGATGGGATCAACCGGCTGGACGTCGTAGTGCTGGTAGAGCAACAGCTTGCGGCGGCCGGCGCCGGGCACCTCGGCATACAGAGCCGGCATGCCGCCTTCATCGAATGTCTCCACCCGGTCGGTGAACCGACCCAGCCGCTCGGCGATCCAGCTCCGAGCCGGCTGCACGGCTTCGAGCCCATGGTTCGAGATGCTCGGGAAGGCGCAGAGCTCTTCGAGCTCATCTATGAAACGCCGGGAGTTCTTTTCGATGTACGTGTCGACGGCGCTGGTTGAGATCACCCGTTCATTGTTGCGTAACCTAGGAGCCCATGGGCGAGACCGAATTTCACTTCTCACCGCGGCCCAACCGCGCCCACGAGATCAGGTGGCGCGGGTGGTCCGAGGGCGCATTCGCAGAAGCGGGCAAGCTCGACCGCCCGATCCTGCTTTCGATATCCGCGGTGTGGTGCCACTGGTGCCACGTCATGGATGAGACGACCTACTCGAATTCCGGCGTCATCGACCTCATCAATCGCGAGTACGTCCCGATCCGCGTGGACAACGACGTGAGGCCCGACATCAACCAGCGCTACAACATGGGCGGCTGGCCGACCACCGCGTTTCTCACGCCGTCAGGCGACATCCTCACCGGCGCCACCTACCTGCCCGCCGACCAGATGGCCGACGCCCTTGCACGTGTGGCCGGCTATTACCGGACGAACCAGCCTGAGATCGCCAACCGAGTGCTGGAAGGACGCAAGCGCGCCGGCTCGGGCGTCGCCCGTAGCGCGGGCACGCTCGCGGACGGAATCGTCGATGAGGTCGTCGAGGCGGTGAAGAATGCCTACGACCCCGAATACGGGGGCTTCGGGTCGGCCCCCAAGTTTCCCCAGACCGACGCCATCCTCCTGCTCCTGGAGCAGGCGCAACTGGACACCGACCCGGAGCTGCGCACCATGGCGACGCACACGCTCGAGATGATGGCCGCCGGCGGCACCTACGACCACGTGGAGGGCGGTTTCTTTCGCTACTCCACCACCCAAGACTGGAGCGTGCCTCATTTCGAAAAGATGCTCGAGGACCACGCCGGCCTTGTGAACGCACTGGCGCTCGCCGGCTTGCAGGAGGCGCTCGATACGACCACCGGCTACCTCGACCGGGTTCTGCGCGATCCGGTGACCGGCCTGTACGCCGGCAGCCAGGACGCGGACGAGCATTACTACTCGCTCGATGCCGGCGGACGAGCGCAGGCCGACGCCCCCTATGTCGACCGCCGCATCTACACGTCCTGGAACGCGACGCTGGCGATTGCCTACCTCGATGCCGCCGCTCGATGCGAGCGGCCCACCCTGCGCGACCATGCTGCGGTCCTGCTGGAGCGCCTTTTCAAAGACCGGTACCAACCGGCCGGCGGGCTCGCCCACTCCGATGGCGTCGCCGGCCAGCTGCCCGACCAGGTTTGGGGGCTCTTGGCCGCGGTGCGCGCGCACCAGGCCGGGCTGGGCGGTCGCTGGCTCGAGGACGCTCGCGATATCGCCCAGCACCTTGAGGATCGCTACGCCGATCCCGAGTTGGGCGGCTACTTCGATCATTCCGGCGGCGAACAGCTTGGCCGGCTCAGCGAGCGCATCAAGCCGCTGGTCGAAAACTCGATCGCCGCGATGGCGTTGGTGGAGCTGGACGAGCTGGTTGGTGATCCCGACCAGCCCTACGCGGCTCGGGCGCGCCGAGCGCTCGAATCAGTGGCGGCGCTACCGCGCCAGTACGGCTTGATGGCGTCGGTGTTCGCGCGCGCGCTCGACCGATTGCGACGCACGGTCAAGGTGAGCACAGGCAATGCGCAACTCGCGCGTGCAGCGCTGCTAGCGCATCCGTACGCGGTGATCGAGCCCAATGACGACGATCGCGCCGTGGTATGCGTCGGGACCATATGCTTGGCCCCGGTGTCGACAACAGCAGCGGTCGGCGAGGCAATCCGAGAAGCCAGCCAAACGCGTGCCTGAGTCCAGGCGCCACTTCGGTCGGCGCGTCAACAAGGCCCTCGACGACCCCAAGCTGCAGGGCGCCCTCATCCAGGCCATGACCGGTTTGCGGAGCCGGCGCGAGGCCGGGTTCAAGAGCTTCGACTTCGCGACCGGCCGCGCTGACCTCAAGCAGCGCCGCCTCGCCAACCTCGAGCGCCTGCCAGAGCTGGTGGAGCGGTTCACCGAACGCCTCGAGGCGGTGGGAGGCAAGGTCCATTTCGCAAAGGACGCGGCCGCGGCCAGGGAGATCATCGGGCAGATCTGCTGGAACGCGGCCGGCGGTCAACACCGTCCGGTTGTGACCAAGGTCAAGTCGATGGCGACCGAAGAGATCGAGCTCAATCCTTATCTCGAGTCGCTGGGCATGGACGTCGTCGAGACCGATCTGGGCGAGCGGATGGTCCAGCTCACGCACACCCATCCCTCACACATCATCGCTCCCGCCATCCACCTCACCAAGGAGGACGCGGCGCGGGTGTTCGGGACCGAGCCGACGGTGGAGGCGATCCAGGCCCACGCCCGAGAATCGCTGCGGCAGAAGTTCATCAGCGCCGCGGTCGGCATCAGCGGAGCCAACCTGGCGATCGCTGAGACAGGCACCATCATGCTCGTCACCAACGAAGGCAACGCAGACCTCACTGTCACGCTGCCTCCGGTGCACATCGCCCTGTTCGGCATCGACAAGATCGTGGCTTCACTCGACGACGCGGTCGCGGTGCTGCGCATGCTGCCGCGCAGCGGCACCGGTCAGATCATGAGCAGCTATGTGAACTGGATCACGGGTCCTTCTCGTTCGGGCGACATCGAGCAGTCATTGACGATCGGAGTCCATGGGCCACGCGAGATGCATTGCGTGATCCTCGACAACGGCCGCGAGGAGATGCGCGCCGACCCTGTCTTTCAAGACGCGCTCACGTGCATCAGGTGCGGCGCGTGCTCGAACGCATGCCCTCCTTTCATGGCCGTGGGCGGGCACCAGTTCGGGCACATCTACAACGGCCCGATCGGGCTCGTGCTCACGCCATTTCATCACGGCCTCGACGAAGCCGATCTGCCCAACACCCTGTGCACTCAGTGCAATGCATGCCAGGAGATCTGCCCGGTCGACATCCCGCTGCCGCGCCAGATCCTCGAGCACCGGCGCAAGGGCCGCAAGTCGCTGCGCAAGAGAGCCCTGCTCGGCGTCTGGGAGCGGCCCGAGCTGGCCGACCGCATGCTCCGCGCCGGTGCTCCGTTCAGCGGGCTCGTGCCGGGGGCGCCCCGGCTCGCACGTGTCCCGTACCGGGATATGGCGCCGGCCGACGGCGAGGGAGCAGGCGAACCGCTCACGATCTTTGCCTCCTGCATGGTCGACCGCATGCAGCCGGAATCGGCGGTCGCGCTCCAGCGCATCGCCGAGGCGGCGGGCTACAGGGTTGAGTTTCCCAAGGGTCAGTGGTGTTGCGGCCTGATCGCCGCCAACGCCGGCGACTTCAAGGGCGCCAACGAATTGACTACAAGCCTCGCCCAAAGCCTTCGAGATTCCAAGGGTCTGATCGTGACGCCGTCCGCGTCCTGCTTCGGCGCATTCACGATCGACGCTCCGGATTGGGGTGCACCCGCCGACGAGCCGCTCCGGGCGCGGTTCCGGGACTCGACGCGATTCGCGCTCGAGCTTCTCGCACGCCGTCCGGACCTCGTGAGCACCGATCAGATGAGCCTCAAGATTGCTTACCACGACTCCTGCCAGACGCTCCGCCAGCTTGGGCTCAAAAGCGAACCCCGGCAGCTGCTCGACATCGCCGGCTACGAGGTTGTGGATCTTCCCGACATCGCCAACTGCTGCGGGTTCGGCGGCACGTTCAGCCTCGAGTGGCCACGCGTGGCGGATCGGCTGGCGCAATGGAAGCTCGATGCGATCACCAAGACCGGCTGCACCGTGGTCGCCTCTGACAACCCGGGCTGCCTGATGCACATCGCCGCCGCCGCCCGGCGGCGTGGGCTTAACCTACGGGTGGCGCACGTGCTGGAGCTGGTCGCCGAACACCTGGCTACTCTATGAGGAACTCATGACAGGGTCGGCGCGTTGACACCAGGTATGGGCATCCTCGAGACCATCAGCTCGCCCGAAGATCTCCGGCGCCTCGATCAACCGCAGCTGGCGCAGCTTGCCCAGGAGGTGCGCGCTTTCCTGGTCGAGCAGACGTCCAGGAGCGGCGGCCACCTCTCCCCCAACCTCGGAGTCGTCGAGCTGACCTTCGCTCTGCACCGCGTGTTCGAGAGCCCCAAAGACGCGATCGTGTGGGACACCGGCCACCAGGCATACGTACACAAGATCGTCACCGGCCGGGCAAAAGATTTCGCGCGGCTCCGCCAGGCAGGTGGATTGTCCGGCTACCCATCGCGCCAGGAGTCCGAGCACGACCTGGTCGAGAACAGCCATGCCTCCACCTCATTGAGCTATGCGCTCGGCATCGCTGAGGCTCGGCTGCGCAAGAAGAAGGCCGGTCATGTCGTCGCCGTCATCGGCGATGGAGCGCTGACCGGAGGCATGGCCTACGAGGCGCTCAACCAGATCGCGCACCTGCAGCCGCCCAACCTGATCATCGTCATCAACGACAACGGGCGCTCGTACGCCCCCACGGTGGGCGGTCTGGCTCGGCACCTGTCGCAGCTCCGCATCGACCCCCGCTACGAGCGCATCAAGGTAGAGATCTCGCGGCTCCTCAGTGGCCTGCCCCTCGTCGGCTCGACCGCCGACCAGGCCGCGTATCGCGTCAAGGAAAGCCTGAAGCAGCTTCTCCAACCGTCGACGGTGTTCGAAAGCCTGGGCATCAAGTACGCGGGCGTTGTGGACGGCCACGACGAGGCCGAGCTCGAGGCTGTCTTCGCCCGCGCGAAGAAACTCCGCGAGCCTGTGGTCGTGCACGTGGTGACCGAGAAGGGACACGGGTACGGCCCGGCTGTGGAGGACGAGATCGACAAGCTCCACGGAGTCGGCGCCTTCGATCCATTGACCGGGCGCCCCCGCTCCACGGACCTGACCTACACCGACGTTTTCGGTGAAGCGCTCATGGACGCAGCCACGCGGCGACCCGAGGTGTGCGCGATCACCGCGGCGATGGCATCCTCGACCGGGCTGCTCAATTTCGCCAAGGAGTTCCCTGACCGGTTCTTCGACGTCGGCATCTGCGAGCAGCACGCGGTCACTTTCGCGGCCGGCCTCGCAATGTCGGGCATGCGACCGGTGGTATGCATCTACTCCACGTTCCTGGCTCGGGCGTTCGACCAGACGATCATGGACGTGGCTCTGCACAAGCTCCCCGTCGTGTTTGTCATCGACCGCGCCGGCGTCACCGGGCCTGACGGCTCATCGCATCACGGCGTGTTCGACCTCTCGTACCTCCGCCTCATCCCGAACCTGAGGGTGGCCGCGCCCGCGGACGCCACGGAGCTGTGCGCCTTGCTCGAGACAGCCCTTGACCTGGACGGCCCCATCGCCATCCGATATCCGAAAGGGCCGGTTCCGGCGACGCCGGACCTGCCCGTGGAGCCGCTCCCCGTCGGGCGCTGGGAGGAGCGTCGCAAGGGTTCGGATGCGGCCATCTTCGCGGTCGGGCGAATGGTCGAGGTCGCGACCGAAGCGGCCGAACGCCTGGCCCTGCAGGGCGTCGAGTGCACGGTCGTGAACGCGCGTTGGATCAAGCCGATCGATCCGCGGATCGTCGATTGGGCCAGGCGCCACCCCGTCGTGTTGACGGTCGAGGACAACGTGGGCGCTGGAGGCTTCGGAGGCGCGGTGCTGGAGGCGCTCGCCCCGCACGGGTTGGCCGGCCGGGTGCGAAACCTCGCGCTGCCGGACCAATTCCTGCCTCAGGGCAAAGCCGCCGACATCCTCAGGGCGAATGGCCTCGACGCCGCCGGCATCGCGCAGGCAACCTACAACGCGATCAAGGGCACGGTCGCGAGCGAAACCGGCAGCGCCTGATGCCCTCGACGCTGCTGTTTTGCCTGAGGCCGGCTGGCGAAATGTCCTGGCGAGCGTTCTGGCGTCTCGTGGTCCGGGGGACCATCCTGGCGGTGATCGGCGTCGCATTTATGAGTGGGGCAATCGCAGGCCCGCTAAGGGCGCGTACCGCATGACGCCAGCGGACTTCCATGTCTTCGTCAATCCGACAGCCGTCGCAGCCTCGGCCGGCACGGGGATCGACCCCATTGTCCTTGAGGCACAGTGGGCGAATGAGACGGCCTGGGGCACGGCGATCTTCGGAAACAATCTCGGAAACATCCGCTGCAGTCCCACGAGCTTTTGTCTGTACGCCACGCTCGAGGACTTCGCCCAAGCGGCGATCGCGGTCTGGCATCAAACCGCTTTCATCAACAATGCTTACCCCAATGGCTTCGAGCCCTACCGGGCAGCCGCGGCCGCTGGAACGCCGGCGCAGGCTCTCGCCGCGATCTGCGCGTCGCCGTGGTCGTCCGGTCACTACGGCGGTTCCCTTGATTCCTTCTATCAACCTTTGGAGGTTTTCGACGTGCTTACACCCGACGAACACAACCGATTGTTTGCGCAGTACGACGGCATGTTTGGCGATCCGGCCACGTCGGCGTACGCGAAGCTTTACTGGCAGCGCGTCGCCGCTGCGGTGGTTCAGGTCGGCGGCGGCAGCTTGACCCCGGCGCAGGCCCAGGAGCTCCAAGAAGCCCACGACGCCGTGCTGAGGATCGAAGCAGGGCTTAAGGGAGCCTAAGGACACTCAGAGGGAACCGGCAGGTTCCCTCTTATAACTTTTTGCGGCCGGCGAAACCCTCGCCCACATGGTGCCAGTGCTCGACACGCTCCTCGCCCAGCTTCCAGCAGAGCTCGACGAGCTCGCCATCCCTATAGGAAGGGAAGTCGATCAAACCCTCCAGCGGTCCCTTGAGCTGGATGCCGATTCCGTTGAGGCTCGCCACCGCCTTGAGAAGCTCCAGCTCGGCGCCGCCCGCCGCGTCGCGCGCCTGCTGATACCGGTCGCGATCGTCGGCACCCGCGCCGGCGCGTTTCGACTCGTACTCCGCGATGCGGGCCTGATCCTCCAGCTCGGGCAGCAGGGCCGACAGCTCCGCGATCTGGGCGACGACCCTTCGCACACGAGGCAGCTCGCTGTTCGCCTCTTCGACGGTGTATGTGCGGAGCCTTTGCACGGGTCAACGATATAGCAGCAGACTTGCCGGATGAATGTGTCGGAAGCGATGGACGCAGAGGAGATTCGCCGCCGGATCGACGCTGCGCAAGTGGCACGCCTGGCCACGGTCGCCCGTGACGGCCGCCCGCACATCGTGCCGATCACCTTCACGCTGGATCACGACACCATCTACTTCGCGGTCGACTTCAAGCCGAAGAAGACCGCGGATCTTCAGCGCCTCCGCAACATCGAGGCGAATCCATCCGTATCCGTGCTGGTCGATCACTACGAAGACGACTGGACCAAGCTCTGGTGGGTACGCGTCGACGGAAGCGCGCGCATCGTGATCGACGGTGCTGTGTTCGAAAAGGGAATCGCGCTCCTGACGCAGCGGTACGCGGCATATAGGTCGGCGCGCCCGGCGGGGCCGGTGGTGGCCATCGCGGTCGAGCGCATGACCGGCTGGTCGGCTTCGTGACGCTGGGGTCTGGGCTCAAATGCGCAGCAGCTCAGGCTGCGCCTGCTTGACCGGGTATCGCAGTGGAAGCGCCGTCTGCACGAACATGCCCATGGGGTGAGTCTCGGGGTTGCGCCCCGCCATCGAGGCCGTCCAGGTCACCGCGTAGCGCACCGATGCCCGCACGATGTATCCGTCCTGCGCATGCGCCTCGAACACGTGCGTGATGGACGAGGGCTGAGGGTATGGCCGGCCGTAGCCTGACGCGCCTGCGTGGTCGGCCACGCTGGCGTCACCGAAATCCCAGGTGGCCGACTCGGGTGTGGCCGTGATGGTGTAATCGATTCCCCCGTTGATTTCGTGAATCGTGACCGAATGGGGCGCCGGATCCAGCCAGAACCACGAGTCCAGGCCGACGAGTCCGACCCCGGCGGGGTTGACCGCGACGCGCGCGGCAAGCTCGGTCCACCGTGGCATGGGCGGCGTGGCCAGGGCTCGCGAGCACACTGCATGCTCAGGACTGGCGTTCTGGACTTTGTCGAACGCCTGGACGTGAACGCAGGCGAGGTCCAGCGGAGACATGCCCGCCTGCGTCACGACGCGCGGCTCGACGGTTTCGAGCCATTGCAGCGGCTCCGAGCCGCCATTCATCGTCACCCATGACGTGTAGTGGTCCATGCCGGCGACAAAGTAGTCGGCGCCCGCGCCATCTCCCAGATCGACCACAGGGTCCCACGTGAAGGTCACCGAGCTGGTGGATACGCGCAGCACCTGCGGTCGCGGCGATTGGGGCGGCACCGAATCGACGTAGATGTCGACGACGGGATAGCCGTACTGATCCGCCATGTATGGAGGCGGCGACCCGCTCCCGTAACGGCCCCACCCGCACTCTCCGCCAAAGGTCCAGTTGTAGTACGCGATGAACTGCTTCGCGTGCCCGTGCACCGCCCATCCGTTGTCGGCGAAGTTCCAGTGGTAGTGGTTTGGATAGTCCTCGTGGAGGAGCCTGACCCAACCGGACGAATCGCCGGCCGTGCCCCTGAAATCGCCATAGAAGTATCCGTACCAATCGTCGTAGCCCGGATTGGGGTGGAAGCCGTAAAACGTGTCCCGCTCCGGGTTCATACCTACGAGAGGATCGTTGGTGACGATCTTCGCGATCCACATGTCGGAATGGTTCGTGCACCAGCCAGGTGGGTCGCCATACCGCGGACTTCCCCATGCCGAGCTTCCCACCACCGGCGACGGGAAGAGTCCCACTGCCATCCCGATTACCATCGCGAGCGTCCGCCGCATTTCGCCAACATAGCCATGCAGTCCCGGGTGTTGAACCCAGGTCGTTAACAGATGGCACTTGACGAGACGATCTGTCTCGTCTAGTGTCGTTGTCGATGGCGCGGGGGGCCCGAGAGCGCATCCTCACGGGGGCGCGCGGCCTGCTCGCCGAAGGAGACATCCCGACGGTGAGGCAGGTCACAACAGCGGCCGGCGTATCGAAGGCCAGCTTCTATCGCGCCTTCGACTCCCATCGCGCCCTTTTGGAGGCCCTGCGGGTGGAGCCCGAGCCGGCGGCCAGAGAGCGCATCCTCGAATCCGCGCTGGCCATGGTGGGCGCCGGCGGGCTGACGGCGCTGTCGATGGACGAGCTGGCGCTCCGAGCCGCCGTCTCGAGGGCGACGCTGTACCGCCTCTTCCCCGGCAAGCCGGCCCTTTTCACGAGCCTTCTGCGGACTTACTCGCCGCTCGAGCCCGTGAGCCGCCTCGCCAACTCGATGCAGGACGAGCCGCCTGAAATTGTGATGCCGGAGATCGCCCGCACCGTTTTTCGCACCCTGACCGGTTCTGGAGCGCCTGGGATCGGCCTGCTCCGGGCGATCTTCTTCGAGGTGAGCTCCCTGAGTCCCGATGCCGAGGAAGCCGCTCGAGACCTGGTCGCGACGGTCCTCGGCTCTGTGGGCGCTTACGTGATGGCTCAGATGGCGGCGGGCCGGCTGCGCATGATGCACCCGATGCTGGCGCTGCAAGCGTTCATCGGTCCGATCTTCTTTCACCTGCTGGCCCGATCGCTGGCTGAACGGGTGGCGGGATTCGACATCGACGGCGAACAAGCAGTTGTTCTGCTGGCCGAGAGCTGGTTGCGCGCGATGAGACCGGATCAGGAGGGAGTGGCCAATGGCTGAAACAATCGCCGTCGACATCGAAGGCATACGCAAGAACTTCGGCGGATTGCGCGCGCTGGACGGGGTCAATCTGCACATCAAGACGGGCGAGATCTACGGGCTGCTCGGCCCGAACGGAGCCGGCAAGACCACGATCATCCGCGCGATCGTCGGGCTGGTGGCGCCCGATGCCGGGACTGTCACCGTGCTCGGCCGGCGGATGCCGGACGTCGACAACCTGCGCAACGTCGGCTATATGACTCAGCAGGCCGCCCTCTATCCAGGACTCTCGGTGGAGGAGAACCTCGACTTCTTTGCCGCGATCAACGGCGCGGAGAAGCAGGGCGTGACCGATGCGCTGAAGCTGGTCAGGCTCGACGATCGGCGCAAGTCGGTGGTCGCGACTCTAAGCGGAGGCATGCGCCAGCGGTGCTCGCTTGCTTGCGCTCTCGTGCACAAGCCGAAGCTGTTGCTGCTCGATGAGCCCACCGTAGGGGTCGATCCCCAGCTGCGGGTCCAATTCTGGGAGGACTTTCGCAGGATGGCGGAGAACGGCACCACGATCATCGTTTCGAGCCATGTGATGGACGAAGCGGAGCGCTGTCAGCGCCTGGGCCTGATTCAGTACGGAAAAGTGCTGGCGGAGGGAAGCCCCAACGAGGTCCGTGCGCTGGCGGGCACGAACAACCTCGAAGAGGCGTTTCTGAAGCTGGCGGGAGAGGCGTCATGAGCGGGCACCGAATCGCCGCCATCACGCGTAGGCTCCTGCAGCAGTTCCGCCGCGACCGCAGGACGCTGGCGCTGCTGTTCGTCGCGCCCCTCGTCATCCTCGGACTGCTCGGCTACCTGATCCGCGGCTCGTCGTCTTCGCCCGCGGTCGGCATCGCGAATGAAGACACAGGCCCGCTTGGTGCCATGTTCGCGGCGGCTCTCGAGCGCTCGAGCTTGATCAGCGCGACCACGATCCAGGCGTCAGACGGCGATGCCAAGCTCAAGGATGGGTCGCTCGTGGCGTACATAGTCTTTCCTCCTGACTTCGCCTCGAGTGCGCAGGCCGGGACGATCGCGCCGGAGGTTCATCTCGAGGGCTCCCAGCCCGGCACCTCGGGCCCGGTGCTGCAAGCCCTTCAGCAAGCCCTCGCCTCAGTGGCAGCCTCCGGGCCAGTCCACTTCAAAGCGGACGTCCATTACATGTATGGAGGCCCCGGGTTCGACACGCTTGATTACTTCGGTGCGGCCTTCATCGGCCTGGTCGTCTTCTTCCTCGTGTTCGTCATCACCATCGTCGCCTTCCTGAACGAGCGGTCACAAGGCACGCTGGAACGCCTGATGGCGAGCCCGCTGCGCCGGGGCGAGATCGTGGTCGGCTACATGCTGGGTTTCACGGTGCTGGCGTTCATCCAATCCGCCGAGGTGCTGGTCTTCTCCCTGGTGGTGCTCAACGTGCACAACCAGGGCAACGTGCTTCTGATCTTTGGCATCGAGGCGCTGATGGCGCTGACCGCCGTCAATCTCGGCATCTTTCTGAGCATGTTCGCCCGCACCGAGTTCCAGGCGGTGCAGTTCATCCCTCTCGTGATCGTGCCGCAAGTGCTTCTGTCCGGAATCCTGTTCCCGGTCTCGACCGAGCCCGGGCCGTTGCAAGTGGTTTCGAACGTGCTGCCCCTGACGTACGCGGTCAACGGGCTGCGGGATGTGATGGTCAAAGGCGCTGATCTGACGTGGTCATCTCTGCAGCTGGATGTCGGCGTGGTCGCGGGGTTCTGCGTCGTGCTCATCGTCGCCGGTGTCGCGACCCTGAGGAGGCGCATCGCCTAGGCGCAAAGGGGGAGGCCCAAATCGTAAAGTGCGGGCATGATGCTCGTCTGCTCGCGACGCTGCGGCGGCCGCCTGTTCCGCGCGCTCTTCGCGGAGGTGGAGCTGGACGCCGGGGGCGAGTACCAGGACTACCGGATCGCCCAGCACGGCTACATCTGCCTCAACTGCGGATCGCCCGCTTTCGACCTTGGCAGGGTGCCGGCGGAGATGGAGGCCGAAGCGCTGGCCGACGAGCCGAAATCGGGCGCGACGGACATCCTGTGCCCGGTCTGCGAGACGCTGGTCCAGGTTGACGAGGGCATGGAGTGCCCCAACTGCGGGGCCCCGCTCGAAGTGGCATGAAGGTTCGCCTTACTCGCCGACTCAGCTGATTCCGCACGTTTGGATCCAGCGGCGCCCTTGCAAACGAAGAATTCCGCATCTTTGGCGCCAACCGCGCCCTAAGCCGCTCGAGGAACAGACCGATTAGGTGAGAGATGCAGTCCCGGCGATGATGCCCAGCATCCATCGGGCGGCTTCCGCTTCACCCTCTCGGGCGGCCCTGCGCAAGATCCGGATCGCTCGCGGGGTGTCGAGGTCGTCCGCAAGCGCGTTGTTGAACTGAACCACGAGCCGGCGCCCGGCGGCGGACATACCTTTCTTGGGTCCCACCCCTCCCGATTTCGCAGGCTGAGACGGTCCCACCCCCGCCATCTCACCTGCCAGCAAAACGCGCAGGCGCGCAGCCAGCCGAGCGGCTCGCGCCAGCCCCGACCAGCTGAACTCCCAGTCACGCCCATATCGATGCGAGGCCAGATAGAGCCGCACCGCGGCCGCGGGCGCGCGCTCCAGTGCCTGGCTCACGTACACCAGGTTGCCGAGCGACTTGCTCATCTTCCGGCCCTCGTACCGGACGAGACCAGCGTGCATCCAGATGCGAGCGAAGGGAACCTTGCCTGTTAAGGACTCGGATTGGGCGCGCTCCGATTCGTGATGGCTGAATGTCAGATCGCGACCACCGCCGTGGATGTCGATCTGCTCGCCCAGGTAATGCATGGACATCGCCGTGCATTCGATATGCCACCCGGGCCGCCCCGGCCCAAACCGCGATGGCCAAGCCGGCTCGTCCGGCGCGGACCCACGCCACAACGGAAAGTCCAGCGCGTCGCGCTTGGCGCCGGGCCCGACCTCCCCGAGCAAGTCCTCGTGCCTCAGCTTGCCGATCATGGACCGCCGCGTCCGGCGTGACAGCTTGCCGTAACCGCGGTATCTGCTGGCATCGAAGTACAGCGCGTCCGTCTGGTACCCGTAGCCGGCATCGTGCAGGCGGTCGGCCGCATGAAGGATCGGCTTGATCTCATCCGAAACTCGTGGCATGAAGTCGGGCTTTCTCCACCCGAGGGCCTCCATCTCACGCAGGTGGATCGCAGTCTCGCTATCCGCCAGATCTCTCCAGTTGACACCGTCGCGCCGCGCGCGTTCGAACAGCGGGTCATCGACATCGGTGATGTTCTGGACGTAGCGGACGCGGACGCCGGATGCCTCGATGAATCGAATCAGGATGTCGTAGGTGCAAAACGTAAATGCATGGCCCATGTGTCCCGCGTCGTAAGGGGTCACTCCACACACGTAGAGCCTGACCGCCCGGCCGCCCTGACCAGGGCTGGGCTTGACGCCCACTTTCCGCCGGCTCAGCGTGTCGTGCACGCGAAGCTTGAGCGGAGCGTCAGGCACCGAACGCAAAGCCCCTGAAACCGCGGGCTAGTCGACCGAGCGCGAGAGAACCGATGCGTCGGCGCGGAGCGCTTCGGCCCTGTTGGTTTTCTCCCAAGGCACGCCAAGGTCGTCCCGCCCGAAATGGCCATAGGCGGCGGTGGGCCGGTAGATCGGTCTCATCAGGTCCATGTTCGCGATGATCGCGGCGGGCCTCAGATCGAAATGCCGCCGCACCAGCTCGAGCAGCTCGGATTCCGCCACGGCAGCGGTGCCAAACGTCTCTACCGCAACCGAGGTCGGGTGAGCGCGTCCGATCGCATACGACACCTGAACCTCGCACCGCTCGACCAGCCCGGCCGCGACCAAATTCTTGGCCACGTACCTGGCCGCATATGCGGCTGAGCGGTCGACCTTGCTCGGGTCCTTGCCGCTGAACGCCCCGCCGCCATGGCGCGCGACCCCGCCGTACGTGTCGACGATGATCTTGCGTCCGGTCAGCCCGGCATCTGCGGCCGGTCCGCCGACGATGAACTTGCCGCTCGGGTTGACCATGATCTTCGTGTGGGCATCGATCAGCATGCCCTTGAGCACCGGGTTGATGACGAGCTCGCGGACACCCTCATCGATATCCTTCTGACTCACGTTGACAGCGTGATGTGTCGAGACGACCACGGCCTCGATCCGCTTGGGCTTCCCGAACTCGTACTCGACGGTGACTTGAGTCTTGCCGTCCGGCCGCAGAAACGGTAGCGAGCCATCCCTGCGCGTCTCCGCGAGTCGTCGCGCCAAGCGGTGCGCGAGCGAGATCGTCAACGGCATCAGCTCGGGAGTCTCGCGGCATGCGAAGCCGATCATCATGCCCTGGTCGCCCGCTCCCTGCAGCTCGAACGGATCGTCCTCGAGCGTGCCCTCACGCTCTTCCAGCGAATGGTCGACGCTCGCTGCGATGTCAGGCGACTGCTCTTTGAGGTAAACCTGGATCAGTGCATGGTCGGCGTCGAACCCGATGTCCTCGCTGTTGTAGCCAATGCCGCGGATCGTGTCGCGGATCGTGCGCTGAATGTCCAGCTCGGCATGCGTAGTGACTTCGCCGATGACCACGCACAGGCCTTTCGTGATCGCTGTCTCACAGGCGACGCGCGCGTGCGCGTCCTGCGCAAGCATTCCGTCAAGGACGGCATCGGAGACCTGGTCGCACACCTTGTCGGGATGGCCCTCGGTCACCGACTCGGATGTGAGCAGGAACGAGCGCGAAGCGCTGAAGGAAGTTGCCACAACGACCGCCAATGATATTGGGGTCAGCTGCCGTTGCGCTGGCGGCGATCCTCCGGGGCCTGTCCGAGCAGCTGTGCCTGCAGCGCGAAGATGTCGTCCAGGACCCGATCGATACGCCGGCCCTCGAGGCGGTGGTCGGCGATGACGCCCGCACGTTCGAGGTGTCGCCGCAGGGAAGTCCCCAATGGCCCGTCGACACGCGTGCGCCCTCCAACCTGGGCCTCCTCGAGCAGCTGGAGGCACCGGTCGAGCGCAAGCTGGCGAAGCCGGTGCTCCCGAACCGTCATCTATGTGCCCAGCACCTCCACGCGGGCGGCCGCGGTGACGCGAACCTTGACCTCGTTGAGGGCCGGAAGCGTGTAGGAAGGGCTGCTCGGTTTGCCGTCGGACGTGAACGACACCGGGTGGCAGGGACATTCGAGAAGGCTGGAGCCGCTCTCCCACCACAGCTCGCAAGGCAGGTGCGAGCACATGGAGGACACGGCGGTCACGGTTTGGCCGCGGCGAAACACGAAGGCGCCCACAGCGCCCGCCCTGACCAGCTTGCCCTGACCTTCCCTGAAATCCGCCATCGCGCCCACGTCTGTCCAACGGCCGTTCCTCGGCACGACAGGGCTCGATGCGGATATAGGCAACGGGGCTGGAGAGGAAGCCAGCTCCCTCCCGACAATTCCGCCCGCCAGCGCACCCGCGGCCACACCGAGTCCGGCCACGAGCGCCGCACGTCGAGTCAATCGCGGCTCGCGAGGCGTGGAATCCAGGATTTGTGCCAGGCGGTGCCGGAAAGCCGGGCTCATGCGCTGGGGGCCCGACCGGGCGGCCGCGAGCCGCGCAGCGGCGATGATCGCTTGCTTTTCCTCGGCGTCACCTGCCCGCAGTCGCAGCCGGCGGCCGTGCAGCAGGTCTTCGACGATGCGCTCGATCCGGTTCTCGGGTTGCTCAGGCATCCGGATCAACCTTCGCCGCGGCGCGCAGCGCGCGCAGTTGCATGACCTTGACCGCACCGACCGTCGAACGCATCTCGGCAGCCACTTCCTTGAGTGAGTACCCGTGCAGGAAACGCAGCTCGAGCACCCGGCGGTAGTTGTCGCTCAGTCGCTCGAGGATTCGTCGCGCCCTCTCCGCACTCTCGTCCGACGGCGGCCCCTGGGGTACCGCCAGTGCGAGGTCCTCGTGGAGCTCGGCCTGCGACACCCCCAACCGGGTGCTCCAGAACGCACCCAGCACGGACCGCGCCGTGGCGAACAGGTAGCCTCGGATCGCGCTCGCGGGCGCGCCCTGGCGCAAACGCGGGATGGCTTTCATCGCCACCTGCTGGGTGAGGTCCTCGGCGTCGGCGCGGTTTCCCACCCGCGCGTAGATGAAGGCGTACACAAGCTCCAGCTCGTCGAGAGCGATGTCGGTCGCGCGCGTCGCGCTCGGAAGCTCGACGACCTCGCCGGAGTCCTCCGATGACGCGGACGAATCACTTGGGCTCCGGGGATCCAGGGTCATGCAACTGCTACGCGAACAGGTTCCCGCAGAGCAGATAGGTGGCGTTCGTACCCTGCATGTCCGGTCCCGCGTGCACGACCACGTACCAGGTGCCGGACGCGGGCGGATAGGTGGCGGTGATGGTCGTTTTCGTGTCGGCGTTGCCCTGGGCGTCGGCCGTCACCTCGTTCAGGCCGATGGCGATGCTCCCCCGCTGCTGGCAGCTCCCCAGGTGGATATGCGAGACGTGCTTCGAGTTGGCCTGGAGGCCGCTGATCGCGAGCTCGAGCGTGACGCTTCCGGCCTGGACTTGCAGCGTGGCGGTACCCGAGGCTGTGACCGTGGGGTCGGCCCCGGTGACCTTGAAGCTGAGCCCGCTCGGCGAAGGCGAGGGGCTCGGACTCGCCGCGATCGGGCTTGGAGAGGGTGACGGCGACGCGGCGGCCGTGCCTCCGCCCGAGCCGCAAGCCGAAACGATCACGGCCAGCGCAACGAGCGCGACCCACCGGGTCATGCCTGCAGTCTCGCGTCAATCGTGCTCAAGGCTTTACCGATGCAGGTTACTGGACGCACATCGGCGTTGAGCCTTGATAAACGGTGATGGGCCGGGTTTCCCCGACCCATCAGGTCCATTGTCGCTAGATCGGTCAGGCGTGACGCCAGCCGGGACGGCCGGCCCGGCGCCAGAGCAGGAAGCCGAGACCAAGAAGGATCAGGATCGGGCCCACCGCGCCCAGGCCGGTGACCAGGTAGTTGACGGTGGCGACGAAGTTGTGCGCGGCGTCGCTGAGAGCGGACGCGAATCCCCAGCTGTCTGAGGGTGCCGCCGTCACGGGTGCTCCGGCCTCGGTGATCTGCACCGAGATGGTGCTGAATGCCACGTTGTGCTCGATGTACTGGATCTGGCCTTTGAGCTGCTCGATCTGACCCGTGATCGCCCCGATCTGGTTCTGCACCTGGATGATTTGCTCGACGGTCTGGGCCTTCGCCAGCAGGGCGAGCATCGCGTCGCGCTGCGCCTCCTCGTTGGCGAGCCTCGAATGGAGGTCTACGTACTGCAGGCTGACGTCGTTGCCGCTGATGTGCTCGGTCTGGACCTTGCCCATCTTCGACAGTGCGTCGATGGTCTCATCGAACTTCGTGGCGGGAACCATGAAGCTGATCACGCCTGTGCGGATCTGGTCGTTGGTGATGGGGTTGGCCTGGGCGTCCGTCCCCGAGACGTAGCCCTGCTCGAGCTCGACCAGCGAGCGTACCGAGGCGAGGCTGCTGTCGAACGAGCCTGACTTCACGCTGATCGACAGCTGAGCCGACCGGATGACCTGCGGACCCTGGACGGGCGGCACGACGTCACCGCCCGGGTTGGTGGTGGTGCCCGCGCCGCCCGGGCCCGGACCTCCCTTGATGGGCGCCACGGTCCCAGAACCTGGGGCCGCCACGCCCGAGCCGGTCGTGCCTTCGCGCGAAACTGGCCCGCCCGAGCCGCCGCCTGAGCCTGCGCCGCACGCGGCGGCCGCCACGAGGATCCCGAAGCAAAGCGCGATTACGACTAGGAACCGTTTCATGTGACCGCCTCCCGTATTGATGAAGACCAAACGCAGACCGGCGGTGTGGGTAACATCCGCACTCGTGCTCCAGGTCCGCAACCTCGCCATCGACGTCGCGGCGCGCCGGGTTCTGTCCGACGCGAGCTTCACCGTGGCCGCCGGCGACAAGGTCGGGCTGGTGGGCCGCAACGGGGCGGGCAAGACCAGCCTCCTCAAGGTGCTCGCGGGGGAGCACGACCCGGAGGCGGGGCTGGTGCTCCGCCGCGGCTCGCTGGGATATGTGCCGCAGAACCCCCGACCCCGTGCCGAGGCCGCGCAGACGGCCCTGCTGCACATCCTCTCCGGCCGCGGCCTCGACAAGGCGGCCGCTCGGCTGGAGGAGCTGCACCGTCAGCTCGAGTCGGACCATTCGGCGGCCATCCTCCAGCGGTTCTCTGACGCGGAGGAACGCTTCCGCCTCGACGGTGGCTACTCCGGCGAGTCCGACGCCCGGCGCATCGCGACCGGTCTTGGATTGAAGCCGGATCGCGTTGACCTGGCCCTGGGGGTGCTGTCGGGAGGCGAGAGGCGTCGAGTCGAGCTGGCGCGGGTCCTGTTCGCCGCCAACGACCTCATCCTCCTCGACGAACCGACGAACCACCTCGACAGCGACGCGAAGGCGTGGCTGATGAGCTTCCTCCGCGAAAACCGGGGCGCGGTGATCGTGGTCAGCCACGACCTCGTCCTTCTAGATGCGGCGATCACGCGCGTGCTCCACCTGGACGCCGGCAGGTTGATCGAGTACCGCGGCACCTACTCCCAGTACCAGCAGGCCCGCGCGCTGGAGGAAAAGCGAATCACCTCGCTCGCCGGCCGCCAGGAGGCCGAGATCAAGCGCCTGAGCGTCCTCGCCGAGGTCATGCGGCGCCAGACGGCCAAGCGCGCGCGGACCGCGAAGTCGATCTTCAAACGCGTCGACCGCCTGAAGGCTCAGCAGGTGAGCGCGCCTCGCCGCGAGCGCAAGGTCAAGGTGCATTTTCCGGATCCACCGCACAGCGGCCGCGTCGCGCTGACGGCCGAGAAGCTGGCGAAGGGCTATGGCGGCCCGATGGTGTTCCGCGACGTCAGCTTCGAGGTTGAACGCGGGCAGCGCCTGCTTGTGATGGGGCTCAACGGCGCCGGCAAGACGAGCCTTCTGCGCATCCTCGCGTCCGAGACCCAGCCGACGGCGGGATCCTTCCGGTTGGGACACAACGCCTCGCTGGGCTACTACGCGCAGGAGCACGAGGGCATCCGTGCGGGCGTCACGGTCCTCGCTCACATGCGCGAGCAATCGGACGCTGAAGAGCGCGTCCTGCGAGCGCTGCTGGGCAGCTTCAGCCTCACCGGCGACATCGCCCGCCAGGACGCCGGCACGCTCTCGGGCGGCGAGAAGACAAAGCTTGCGCTGGCGCAGCTGGTGGCCGGTCGCCACAACCTCCTGCTGCTCGACGAGCCGACCAACAACCTCGACCCGCCGTCGCGCAAAGGGGTCGCCCATGCCCTGGCGGAGTGGCCCGGGACGATGGTCATCGTCAGCCACGACCCGGAGTTCGTCGAAGCGCTGCGGCCGGGGCGAGTGCTGTTCATGCCCGAAGGCCGGCTGGACTACTGGGAGGAAGACCTGCTGGACGTGGTGTCGCTCGCCTGACCCACAATTAGCAAGTGGGCACGACCCGAGTACGCGAGATCGTGATGCCCGACCTGGAAGGCGCCGAAGAGATCACCATCGGCGCCTGGAGCAAAAAGAAGGGCGATCACGTGGACGAAGGCGAGACCCTGCTCGAGGCGCTCACCGACAAGGTCAACGCCGAGATCCCTTCTCCGGTCAGCGGAGTGGTCGAGGAGCTGCTGCTGGGCGAGGGTGACCCGGTCAAGCCGGGCCAACCGATTGCGAGGGTGAACCCGGACTAAGGCTCCGTCGCGGTGAGGAGCTTGTCTTCCTCTTCACCCAGCTTGCGGCCGAACCACCAGGCGAGGGCGAGCACGATCAAGACCCCAATCGCGATCGGGATCGCGAATGGACCGAGGGTCGCGGCGACGGTCTCGTAGTGCTGGCCCAGCTTGTACCCGGCGTACGCGAGGGCGAAGTTCCACGGGACGGCGCCGGCGAGCGTCGCGAGAATGAACCTCACATAGCCGATCTTCGACACCCCCGCCGGAAACGAGATGTACGTGCGGACGATCGGGAGCAGTCGCCCGACCAACACGGCCCAGAGGCCAAACCGCTTGAAGAAACGCTCAGCCAGCTTCAGATGGCCGCGGCTCAAACCCAGCCATCGCCCGAACCGGCTGAGCACGACGCGCTCGCCGTAGCGCCGCGTGAGGTAAAAGGCGATCAGCGACCCGGCCAGGTTGGCGGCGCTCGCCACCAGCACGACCAGGACGAGATTCAGCTTGCCCTGTGAGGCCAGAGCGCCACCGAGGGGCACGACGATCTCGCTGGAAATCGGGACGCCGGCGCTCTCCGCCGTCATGGTCACGAAGATGGCCAGAAGGCCCCACGTGCCCACAAGGCTGATCAGCGCCTGGGTCATGAGTCGCTTTTGGGAGGCTGGACGGCACGGAACGGCAGCGTCCGGACCTGCTGGTCGTCGATGAGAATCTCGAAGCGATAAAAGCCCGGCTTCGGAAGCGCCACGCCGGACAGGTTGATGACTATGTTGGCCGCCAGGTCCCATCCTTGCGGATGCTCAGCATGAACGGTTCGCGGGGGCAGGTTGAGGACGACAGGCTGCTGCAGAACCGGGTTCCCGTCCTCATCGCTGCAGTGAACCTCCACCTTGTGGAGTCGCTCCGATTCGAGCCTGCTGGAGAGAACGCGCAGCACCATGGCGCCACCGAAGGGCGCCGGGAACTGCTCGCGCCACAGCGTGTCGATGCCGGCGCCGAGGATGTAAACAAGCCCGTTGGGCGGACCCTCGGCAGCGTTGGCGAGCAGCGCCCAGTCGAGCCTCAACTCCGCGACTTGACGACGTCGCCGCCTTTCATCACAAGATGCACATTGTCCGGCTTCGAGAGCAGCGTCAGGTCCGCGAGCGGGGCGGCCAACAATCAGAAAAGGGTTTGGCTGAGGTTGCGGAGCTCTGCCAGCTCGGCCTCCGACGTCAAGGGCGAGCCCGCGGGTGGGTCCTGACGCCACGGGCCGTCGAGGCTGTAGATGGGCACTTCCCTCACCTGCCCCAGGCCGTCCGGCACAATCATGGTCAGGCCGAGTCCGCGCTCTCCGAGCACGTCGAAGGTGGTCTCGATTTCGGACCAGATGGCGTGAGCCGAACCCGCCGGGAGCTCGATGAACTCGGCCGGTCCTGCGCTCAACCTGGTTCCGTTGAGGATCGGGTTGACCCGGCCATTCCGGACCAACACCAATTCGAATCCTCTGTGCTTGTGCAGGCTGGTCCGAATGCCGGCCGACCAGGTGAAGTGAAGCGCAAACATGTCGTGATCGCCTTGATCAAGGCCTCGGAGAGTGGACTCAGCCCGAATCACGGTTCGATGTTAGCGACCTATAGAAGGCGGCCTGCGGTGGACTCGAGCCAACTCTGATAGAGCCATGTCAATCCTGCGCATCGTGCGATCTACCATCAGAGCCCGCAGTGCTCGAGCTCGACCTCAAGCTCACCACCAAGCAAGTCCTCGACGAATGTCGCCGGCGCGGTCTCGTCGTTCGAAGCGAGCGCGAACTGGCTGGGCGCTCCGGGAGCCATCATTGGCACCTTCGGTGGCCAGGCCGTCCCGGCACACTGGAATTGAGCGAATGGCAGAACCGGGTCTGGGTGAAAGTGCATCCGCTGCGTGACGGCGGCTGGGCCAATGCCCTCGCGCATGAGCTCGCGGCGCAGCGAGGTGGATAGCGCCTCCCATGTTGGGCTATTGGTTCTTGGATGCTGCCGGAGGCAAGCTTGACAAGATCGCCTCGAACCGCGACGAGCTGGAGGCTGCGCTTTCAAGCCCCGAAGGTCAAGACCAGTACTTGTTGGCAGGCTTGGCTGACGCGGCCGAAACTCAGGGTTTGATGCTGGCTGAGTCCAAGGCATTCGACTTTACCCAGCCCCCGGTTCTTGGAGGGCAGTTCAGCGTCGAGAACCTGCAGCCCAAAGATTTCGTGGTTTCGCTGAACATTTCAGGCCAGATCCACAACCAGGTTCGCAACCTGCATCCCGGGTCAAAGATCTCGAATATCAAAATCGTTTGACGGCGGCGAGGCACACTTCGATCATTGCCCGACAGACACTTAGCGGGAGTTAACGAATGGCTGCTTTATTGATTGCACGGTTTGATGGCGACGTCAACGAGTTGACGCAGGCGTACGACCGAGGCACGCGCTGATCATGAGCCGCGGAGGGGCAACTTCGTTCGGCGAGCTACGGCACCACTGCGCAGTCGGGGATGGCGCACTTTTCATAACTGGCGTCTGGGAATCTGCGGAGCACATCCGAAAGCGCTGGTCGAGTGATGAACTCGAAAATGTGCTGGTTTCGGTTGGATTCCCGGCGCCAAAGACTGCTCATATCACGATTCTCGACCTGCATGCAGTAGAGCCGCCGCTCTGAATCGACGCTGTGACCATCCAATGGCGCGTGGGCTACCGGGGTAGAGACCCCGATCGCCGTAACTGCTCGAAGCGATCTTTCGAAACAACCTTGCGCAGGTTCGGTATGAGGTCGCCTAGCTCCAAATCGGTGGCGTAAATAACGAAGTCTGGAGTGAGCACGAGCGTCTTGCTGAAGTCAACCTTCCCTAGCCCCGCGGCGGCCTCATTCATGAGCGACCGCAGGCTGGTCGCGGATAGGGGCCGGTGGTCTAGCTGTTCGGCGAACTTGTGGAGTTCGGGGAACCTCTCCGGCTCAAGATCGATCTGCCGCATCTTTGCCGGGTTCCAGGGCTCGGAGTCTGGCTGTCCAAGCTGGTCGACGAGTCCTATCGCGATCGTTGGCGGCAGTGTTGAGAATTGCTCGGGGTCGTAGGCCAGCACAAGACAGTAGACCGGACGAGTGATCTGCAGCGTGGCGAGAGCAGTCGGTACAGCTGCGGCGAGGTGGTCAAGAAATGCGCTCTCCATCGCCCTTGCCGTCAAGGCACGCGGCTTTGACTTGAATCTCACTTCGATTGCGACCTCACGACCGGCGGGATCTAGCTGGCGGCAGAGAATTTCGGCGAGCTTTCCGGTCTCATCGAACCGAACATCCTCGAGCTGGAAAGGAACCAACTGCTCGAGGCTGGGTCCCGTTTGGTGCTCGATCCTCGTTAGACGGCCGTCCGCGTAAAGGTAGGTGGAGCGTACGCACCCCTGCCGGCCCTGTTTCTCGTAGCCGACCAGCAGCCCGTCTAAGTAGACGCAGCGGTCGAGATAGATCGGTCCCTTGTCTTTGTAGTAATCGAAACCCGCGACCTCGACCGGTCCATCGGGACCGTAGACGAAGAATGTCTCGTACATCATCCCGCGGAACTCGGTCGCTTGGCGCTCGACCCAAATTCTGCCGTCTTCGCCAAAACCGTAGTGGTAACGCGCGACTGGAAAGGTGGCGTCCGGGCCAACTCGCCGGCCAGGACGCCGACGACGCGACTCAAAGTAGAAAGGCCGTGGATCGAAGATCTCCTCGGAGTATGGGAGCCATTCGACCACGTTCTTTTCCGCTTCCCGCTTCCGGGACTCGTACTCGCCGCGAAGCCATTCGATTCCGGCCATCGATTTCGGAGGCTAACATCCAGACGAGCCGAACGCCTTGGCATCGGCAGGTGTTGCCCCGGCCGGGGCCGCGACGGATCTAGGGCCCAGAACTGTTGTCAGAATTGTTGTCAGGCCGTGCGCCGACGGCGGCCATCACCACCAAGGAGGGCCAAGCGGGTGCCTCTCCTCGCCGCTTGCTAGGTGGTCCGCTCAAGAATCATCACCGGAATCCGGCGCGAGGTATTCCGCTCGTACTCCCCGAACCCCGGCGCGATCGCGACGCGCTCGGCATAGATGCGGTCCCGTTCCTCGCCCTCCGCCTCGCGCGCCCTGACCTCAAACGTCTCCGTGCCGAGCTCTGCCCCCACCTCCGCCCTGGCCACGGGATTCGCCTTGAGGTTGTGGTACCAACCGGGATGGTCAGGCGCTCCACCCTTCGATGCGATGACAACATACCGATCCCCGTCGCGGTGGTACATCACCGGGGTAATGCGCTCCTCTCCGCTTCGCGCTCCAACCGTGGTGAGGAGCATGAGCTGATCCCCGAACGGTCCGACTCCCTTTCCAGCCT
>WNFA01001833.1_pt1 | contig 31124 bp, 26 predicted proteins | sample 5400481 | NCBI WGS metagenome assembly WNFA01 (sample SAMN13153340, study PRJNA577476) | soil metagenome | isolation source: 120 cm saprolite under Douglas fir tree site 2 hole 1 replicate 2 | place: USA:California | collected 2015-04-18 | reverse complement strand
CGGTTTGACCCGCAATAGAAGCTGTCCGCTGGGTTTCCCGCAGACTCTCGATTGAGAATGCTGACTTTCCCGCCCCGTAAGAGGCAGGGGGCACGAAAAAAGTAACGTTGGGTTTCGCGGAGACTTTGTCGCAACTCGCCCTTCACGTCTTCCGAACCTTCTGATACCAATCCAGGATCTGCTCGCCGTTCCAGTGCAGCACGCCGCTGAATTTTGCGATGTAATCGTACACGGCTTCGAGGTACTTGATCCGGGAAGGTTGCCCGCTGATGTAGGGGTGAATGGCGAGGGCCAGGATCTTGGGCCGCTCCGCCCCTTCTTCGTACAAACGGTCGAACGTGTCGGTGCACTTCCGCGTCCAGTAGGCCGCTTCGTGATGCTGCACGGCCATCATGGCGATGTCGTTGCATTCGAGCGTGTAGGGCAAAGTGAAGAGCGGTCCGTGTTTGGTGGAGATCTCCGTGGGCTCATCGTCATAGACCCAGTCGCAAATGTATTTGATTCCCGCGGCCTTGAGATAGTCGGGCGTGTCGTACGTCTCCGTAAGGCCGGGGCCCATCCAGCCGATCGGAGGCTTGCCGGTAAACTCCTTGATCGTCGCCACCGTGCGTTCGATCATCGCGGGTTGGTCTTTTTCGTTGTGGATAGGACCTTGTTCGAAACTGTGCCCCATGAACTCCCAACCTGCGTCCTTGCAGGCTTGCGCCACGCGGAGATAGTCGATGCACACGCGGGCGTTGATCGACAGACTCGGCCGGATTCCGAGCCGTTCGTAGAGCGCGTGGAAACGCCAGAAACCGACGCGCATGCCGTATTCGTGCCAACTCCAATTCGGCACATCGGGTAAAAATGTTGTTCCGGCGGGCGGCACCAGCACTTGTCGCGGCATCGGACGCGAGATATCCCATACCTCGACGTTCACAATCGTCCAGACAATGATGCGTTCGCCGTTGGGTAAACGAAGCTTTGGCCGATCCACGATCGCGGAATATTTCGCACGTTCTTTGGGCAACGCCATCGCACACACCACCTTTGAGGCGCAGAGAGATGCACTCAGTACTTATGCTTTCTGCACAGAGACGAGATGGTCTGTACCAAACTCCCTCGCTCATTGTCAACGAAGGTCCCTCCTGGAATATGCGTCGCGTTGCGCCGAATCGTTCAATCGGAAGGCATGGCGTGAACAGTCATTGGGTTTCGACGGAAAGAGGTCTGTCGATTTCTCTGTGGTTCTCTGTGATTTTTTGTGGCCTTTGTGTTGCGCTTTTCGGAACTCACGCAGAGTAAACTGGGCGGTCAGTGAGCCTTGGAGGGAGGAGGGCCGAATGTGGGTGTTCATTCGGCCCGGGGTGGTCAGGAGTGCTAACGGAGGAAAGGTTAAACTGAGGGCGGCAATTCTGTCCAATTCATCGTTTCGATGTGAAGTATCAGTTTCTAGATTTGCTCCGGAAGGCGCTGTAACACTAGAAGCGCGGCGTGGTGGAGCGCTTAGAATCGCCTGAGGTCCGCCGCGAAATGGAGAGCTGTAGGGCCGCGATGACTTCCGGCCGGAACAAAATGCCGGTGAATTCGGGCAAGGCGTCCGAGCCATCAGAATATTCCGGGACAATTTCCTTCATCTTCGTGCGAATTGCGGCAGCGCCGTTGACGGACATGGCGGCTCTGAGCTGGTCCAAATGGCGCTTGAGATCGTGTTCGCGATGCGGTGTGCCGCGGATTTGTTTGATCTTCGCGAATGACGTCGGATGAATTTCCTCGGCCGGGTAGGAAAGTTCTTCGAAAAGCTTTTCGCCGTCTCGCAACCCGGTAAACCGGATGCCGACTTCGTGCTCGGACTTTCCCGAGAGCCGGATCAAGGTCCTTGCCAGGTCCAGGATGCGCACGGGTTCCCCCATGTCGAGCAGCAGTGTGTCGCCGTGGTTTCCAATGGCGAAGGCTTGCAGGACCAGGGACACTGCCTCGCGCGTGGTCATGAAGAATCGCGTGATCTCCGGGTGCGTGATCGTGAGCTGCTGGTTCTCCCGAATTTGCTTCTGAAATACGGGGACGACGCTGCCGTTTGAACCCAGCACATTCCCGAACCGCACGGAGACGCAGCGCATGAGACTCGTCCGCCGGCAGGAAATAATCAGCTCGCCAAGCCTCTTCGTGGCGCCCATCACGTTCGCCGGGTTCACGGCCTTGTCCGATGAAATCAAAACGAAACTCGGACAGCCATTCTCCTCCGCGATCTCGATCAGGGTAAGAAGGGCAAACACATTGTTTTTTACAGCCTCATAAACGTTCGTCTCCATCATGGGCACGTGCTTGTAGGCGGCGGCGTGAAAAATAATACGGGGCTTATGTTCGGCCAGAAGAGCACTCATCCGATCGCGGTCTCCAACGTCAGTCACGCAGAAAACAAGATGGCTTCCGCTCTTTTGCTTTGAGAGCTCGATTTGCAGGTAAAAGATCCCGGTTTCATTGTGGTCCAGGCAAATCAGCTTGCCGGGCCGGTACTGCAAGATTTGACGGCACAATTCCGATCCGATCGAACCCGCCGCGCCGGTCACCAGAACAACCTGGCCCTCAATTTGCCTTCGGACGGATTCCAGATCGATCTCGACCGGATCTCGTCCGAGCAGATCTTCCAAGCGCACATCGCGGAACTGGCTTACGTTGATTCGCCCGTTGATAATGCCCTCGAGGGATGGCACGGTCTTGAACTTCATGTCCGCTTCCCCGCAGATGTCCACAAATCTGTGCATCTGCTTCCCTGTGGCGGAGCGGACGGCAATCAAAACCTCATGGATGGCGTGCCGGGCGGCGAACGCTGAGAGCTTATCGACAGTTCCAATCACGGGCACGCCATGGATTTTGATTCCCGTTTTTGAGCGGTCGTCATCGACACAGGCAACCGCGCGGTAACCGCTTCCCGGGCGGCCAATTTCACGAATAGTCATTCGGGCTGCTGAACCGGCGCCGATCAGAATCACTTCCTTGCACGGCGTTGCGCCCCCTCGAACAAATTCAGCCAGGATTCGAGAGAGCACTCGAACACCTACCAGGAAAAACGTGCTGAGCAGAGGTTCAAGGACATAAATCGTACGCGGGAAAGCAACGATACCCAGCACGTACCGCATGCAAAGCACGAAGACCACCGATCCAGCTGCGATGGCCTTGACGATGGCGAGTGCGTCGTCCATGTCCGTGTATCGCCACCAGCCGTGCAACAGGCCAAACCGCGCGATCGCGCCAAGCCGGATCGCAATCAGGACCGGTGCCGCCAAAAACAAAAGTAATTGATAAGGAAGATAAAAGTTGAATTTAAGCAGCCATGACAGGATGAGCGCGCAAAAAATCAGCAGCGCTTGAAACGCGGCAATGAACCAGGAGCGGTATCGCAAAAGAAAAACCACCCATTCCGGCCTGTGGTCTTCGCCCACAAGGGAAGGAATTGGCGAAAGAAAATCTGCTCCCCTTCGAGCAACCATCCGCGAAAATGTTTGAAAACTTGTGCTCACGTTTTTCCTGAACCCTCTAGAGTGAACTTTCTCGACGCGCAGTTAACCGCCGGAGACTTGAAGCCCAAAACCGTTCGAAAGAGGATTCCCAGATCCGAAAAGAAAGTCCGGGCCTGGGAATACTTCAAGGAAAGCTCTAATTTTTTAGGCAAAATCCGCGCGACGTATTGGCTTTCCAACGATCCAACCTGAAAGAGTTGGTCTTCATGACGGAAAGTTAACGCCGCAAGGTCCGTAATGCCCGGCCGGTCGTGAAGTAGCGCTTCATATTCGTCGAGGAAGATCTCCACGTAACGCTCAAGCTCGGGCCGTGCACCCACCAACTGCATTTCACCCTTAACGACGTTCACGAGCTGAGGCAGCTCGTCCAGCTTGTATTTGCGCAGGAAGCGGCCGACGCGGGTAATTCGTGAATCTTCCGGCGCAGTTAGGGGGCTGATGCCGGCGGAGTCTGGGGCCATGCTGCGGAACTTGAGCAGGCGGAACTTTCGAAGATCCTTCCCTACGCGCGGTTGGGAAAAGAAAACCGGACCTCCGTCCTCGCACTTGATTGCTGCGGCGACGATCGCGAAAAGCGGCGAGAGGAGCGCAAGACCCATAGCAGCGCAAGTCACGTCAAACGCACGATGAAAAACGGGCTGCTCTATCCGAGTCGCATTCGATATTGCCGGACGGCCTTTGCGTATTTCCGTGCTCGCCCCTGGGTATCCCGCATTCGGAGCGTCAGCTTGCAGATTTGGAACAACACGCGGCCAATTGGAGCGCACGCGATGTTCGTGGGCGATGTCGATCGCTGCTTCGATGACGTCGTCTACATCCTGATCACTCATCCTCGGATGTAGAGGTAAAGAGACGATCCTCAGGGATTCGCGATGCGAGATGGGAAAATCCTGGGGTTTGTAACGATATTTGTCGCGGTAATAGGGATGCAAGTGAATGGGGATAAAATGCACGGAGCTGGCGATCTCGCGCGTGCCGAGTTCCTCAATGAACTGGTTCCGGGAAATGTTCAAGCGTTCCAGGTTCAGGCGCAGCACGTACAAGTGCCAGGCGTGTCCGACATCATCGCGTTTTACCGGTATCTGAAATTGCGCGAACCGGGAGAAGGCTGCATTGTATCGCCGGGCAATTTCCGCGCGCCGGGCATGGAATTGGGGGAGCTTGACCAATTGGTGCAGGCCAATGGCTGCCTGGAGATCTGTCATGTTGTACTTGAACCCTGGGCGGGTCACTTCGTAGTACCAGGAATTTCCGGCGCCGTATCTCTTCCAAGCATCACGATTCATGCCGTGCAGGCTCCAAAGGCGTGCTTCCTCGACGGCCTCACAGGACCCGGTCAGCATTCCGCCTTCCGCCGTAGTCAAATTCTTTGTGGCGTAGAAAGAAAAACACGTCAAAACGGGGACAGAAGAAGACGACAGTTGCGAGCCGATGGTCCGGCCTTTGTAATTCGCCGGCAGCGCGTGCGCGGCGTCTTCAATGACGGCAAGGCGGTGCTCCTGCGCTATTTCCAGCAAGGAATCCATTTCGCACGGATGGCCATAAAGATGGACGGGAAGGATGGCTTTCAAGCGATAGTTGCAATTCAGCTGTACGCCCGACTTATTGATTGCCTCTCTTACTTTAGCGGGATCGATGTTGAGAGTATCCGGCTCCACATCGATCAGGATAGGGCGAGCGCCCACCTGTTCAATCACGTTAATGCCAGAGCAGAATGTCATTGGAGTCGTCAGGACCGCGTCGCCTGGGCCAATCCCCAGGCTTACCAACGCAAGATGCAACGCAGCAGTGCAAGAGCTCAACGCCAGAGCCGCCGGAGCATCCACCGCGGCAGCAAATTCCTCCTCGAAGCGCTTCACCTTCGGACCTGTAGTGATCCAGTCCGAACGCAGCGTGTCCACTACTTCATTAATTTCCTCCTCGCCGATACAAGGCGGAGAAAACGGCAGATATTCTTTTCGCATTTTGGGGGCCCTCCAAGTCTCGATGAGACGAATCGCTGCCCGCCCCAGAACCGGGCGGCCTCTACAAAAACAACTCCCATCCATACTGAGCGGTTTTTAGAGGCCTCTCCGTCCCGTGTTTTCCGGGACGGAGAGGGCTTTTTCTCTTCACTAGCCCGCTACTGCTCTCTGGTTTCTGTTGCGGGCAAAGGCCAGCGTCAAGCGAGATTGGAATTACCGGGTAATTGCTGTAAGAACTTGCCGTATACGAGTGGGGCGATTCTCAGTAGAGGGGTGGTAGGCAAGCCCCAGAAGGAAGCCAAGCCCGTACGAAAGGTGATACGTTGCGAATATGATCTGTAAGATTGGAAGGAAACGCCAGCCGCCGCGCCTAGCCGCAAAAAATGCCGCTCCCGCCGAAGCTGCAAAGTACATCCCGGCCAATACCGCACAGGCAGTGATGAATACGGATTCCCACCAAGCCGAACCGCTGACACTCGCTCCCGCGGCTCCGAGCAGCAGTACAACGCCGATGAGCAGACACGCTCCCGGGACGAGATGCCGCCAGGAAGCTGGTTTGCCATGCTTCCGAATCACGGAGACTTTCCAGAATCCATACTGAAGGTATTGGTGAAACAGTGCGGTTAGACTCGCTCTGGGCCGATACCAGGAAACGATCTTCGGTGACTGCCAGATCTTCCCGCCTGTAGAGACGAGACGCAGGTTCAGTTCGTCGTCCTGATTGCGGCTGAGGCCTTCGTCGAACAAACCTAAGCGCTCCAGAGTCGATTTGCGCCAGCAGCCGTAGGGTACTGTATCCACATAGCCTTCATATTCGGGATCGTGGAACTTTGCTCCGCCACATGTAAACCTGGCGTGGTAGGCAAGAGCGATTGCATGAGCCATATATCCGCTGGCGCGTGTCAACGCCGGTCCTCCGACATTGTCCGCGTTGGTTTCGTTCAGGACCTCCAGGCAACGGCGGATATAGTCCGGCGCGTACTCCGTGTGGGCGTCCATTCGAATGATGATTTCGCCCCGGGCCGCGTGAATCGCGGCATTTAGCCCGGCGGAGGTGATTTTGTCCGGATTGTCGATCACGAGCAGGGTGGGGAAATTTCGCCGATACCGTTCCAAAACCTGGCGAGTGCCATCGTCGCTCATTCCATCCGCGATCAGCACTTCGATTCTTGTGCCACCCGAGTCCTGCCAGAAAAGTGAATCAAGAAAATTGTGGATGTACGCAATCTCATTGCGGCACGCAACGATGACGGATATGTGGGCGCTTTCACTTCGCTGCATAGGTGGGGCCTCTTCTCAGCAGACCTTGAATGGGAAAAGAAAAAATCTCCGCCTCTGGAGAATCTCTGTGCCAACTAGTTTTGTCTGGCGCCAGCGGCTATCCAGGTTGCAGAAGAAGTCGAGTAGCACAGCCACTCTTGGCTGTGCATCGATGATATATGCAGCAAAACCAACACAGGCAAGAGTGCCTGTGCTACTAAAAGCCACTTTGAATTAACTTTTTCCGCAACCTGTGAAGCTGCACCCCACAACCCATGCCGTTGCCAAACAGACTCGAAAGCTTCGGATGGATGATTGCTTTCGTTTGGAATCAGATTCGCGAATACTCAGGGAGGGCCTCGTACACGGCAGCGGTTGCATTCTGTTTGACCTCCCAGATACGATTCCTGTCACAAATGCCGATGAGAGCGATCCCGATCGACAGCGCAATCGTTGGCAGCTTCTCCCAATAAAGCGTGGACGAACCGATGCTGTCTAAGCAGACTGTGACACTCAGTGCAAGAAGCAGCGCGCCGCACATTTGAAACTCCGAATCCCTGTATAAAGACACTGCAGTGGAAGTGAATCGATAGATCGCGGCGAGCAGCAGTGCCAGACCGCCGAATCCCAACTCGATCCAAACCGTCATGTAGGCGTTGTGAGCACGCCCTTCGCTGCCGATGTCGCTCAGGTATGTCCATTCCTGGCCAAAACCGTGGCCGAGGAAAGGATCGCTTCTGATTGCTTCCATAGCCATGTCCCATCGGTCGAATCGATGGCTAAATCCTTCGCCGGTTGTGACATCGACCCGCGTAGCGCTATCCACCAACTCGCTGTTTACCGAGTGCAGGTACCCCAGGATGGAAACGCCGATCGCCAGGAAGATCAACGCAAACTTCCAGCGGCGCGCCAAACACAAAAAGAAGACATACCCCGACGCAATAGAAAGGCCGGCGCCTCTCGAGAAGACCAGCGCCGGAATCAAGCTAAAAGTCGTCGCGGTACAGAACCACAGGCCGGAAATGATTCGCGATCGGCGGAAAAAGATCCACCCAAGCCCAGCCGCAAAAACGAGCAGCATCGAGGCTTGCCCGATCGTATTGGGATTCCAGGTGGTGAATGCCGCCGCACTCTTCAGTTGCTGGAAACCCCCGAGAAAATTCGCTGGATTGCTTCCCAGCCTCTGACCGATTTGGACCATCAGCGCAACGCCCGCGCACATCAAGCCGACGGTCAAGAAACGGATACGTCTTTCTGATAGCAGCAGCCTCGGCAAAGCAATGAGAATTGCGACGCAGCCGATCATTTTTATGGTCTCGTACGCAGCCGGGGGAGTATGGCGCGCGAAACCCACGAGAGCCGAAAGTGTACAGGCGGCCGCCAGACATACCTGCGATTTGAAGATGCTTCTCTGGCCCGGTGTCAGGGAAGCCGGCGACCACAGAACAGACCGAAGAAGGAAGAAACCGATTAGTCCGTCATCCAAACGGAGATTTATCGCGGTGCTGAGTGGGATGGCGATATCCGGGAAACCCAAGACGAGGCCGTATAAAAATAGGCCGTACTCCGGTTTCACCCAGAAAACAGCCAACAACAACAGGATCGCGATTCCGATTTCAACGCTTAAGATAGAGGAAATGTCCATTTATGAAGTTCGCCTGATCCCCGCGTGGTGCCCCACAAAAAAAGCAAATACTTCGCGTGTTACGGAAAAGAACTAACCACAGAGTTCATGGAGAACATAGAGAACACGGAGCACGAAGATCAGTGCTCCTGCGGCCGTTCGAGGGCTACCAGGAGGTGCGAGTTCATGAAGCGCAGTTTCTCCAAGGCCAGCAAGACTGGCTTCCGCAGAATCGTCAGTTTCCGGCCCAGCGGCGGGGCAAGCGTCAGCGAGCGCGCATAAACTTTGCGCCCATACGGAAACAAGCGCTGCAATTCCGCCCCGTAAATGCCAACGGTGTTGGGATTGAACGGATTGAGCCAGAAGTCATACGAGATGAGAATTCCGTTCGGCCGCAACAAACTCCAAAGGACTTCGGCCGTGCGCGTTCGTGTCTCCGGATCCACGATGGAACTCAGCATCATCGACTGATGCACGACATCGAAGGACTGCGGGGTGAAATCAAGCTCATGCGTGGGCTTGAAAATGAAAGTAATTTCTGTTCCCTGATTTGCCTGGCGCCAATCTCGCCAAGGTTGTCCGCGTTTGTCATTGCCGAAACAATGGATCTGCCGTGCTCCCCATCGACGGCAGCAGATCTCCAACCATTTTCCGTTTGCGCATCCTGCATCGAGCAGCCGCCGTTCGTCCAGAGGCGTCAGTGCCAATGCTGAAAGGAGGTCGTCATAGTGCCGCAACCGCGAATCAAACATGACTTCGTCGGCGAGGTGAGGCTTCGCGTTCCTGCAGGCCCCAAATAGAGCTCGCACCCTAGGCGAATGCCAGCGGGAACTTTGAGTGACATCCGTCTTCATATGGCCACATCAAATCGTGATTTTTCTTTTATGATCCGTGCGGGCACACCCGCCGCGATGACGAAGTCCGGTATGTTTCTTGTCGCTACGGAGTTGGCCGCAAGGAGTGAGCCGCGGCCAATCGTCACACCCTTGGTGACGACGGCGTGAGCGGCGACCCAGGATCCCTGACGCACATGAATCTGCGCAAGCGTGCTCGGTCCATGACGATAAGAGCCGTCTTTCAGCGTGTGGTTTCCTGTGACTAGCACCGAATATGGCCCGAGTTGCACCTCGTCTTCAATGATGACTCCGCCCCAGGCATGAATCCAGCAACCCGTCGCGATGTAGACATCACGGCCGATTTCCAGGCGATTCGAGAAGTTAATTGTTACTCCCCGCGCGACCTGGAGATTTCCTCCACAGGCCAGGAAGCACGGACGGAGGAAGAAGCCTCGTAGACGCATGACTGGGCTAAAATCGGGCAACCAAAATGTTGCGAGAGAAACCAGGTGAAACCAGAAATACTTGAGCGGCCGCATGCGTCTTGTCCCTCTAGTTCTGGCGGGCTCCAATCGGCGGCCGCACCCTACTCCTGTAGAACCCGCAATTCAGCGCCCTCTGGATTTCGTTCGAGTTGGTCAAGCACAACGCCGACGAATCGCTCGAGAGTGTGCGCTCGGGAGGAGGCGAGTCCGTTCCGTATCAATGCACGCCGCAGTTCGCCATCGCAAATTACGCGTTCGATTGCCCGAGCCAATGCGTCCGAACTCTTCGGGGGGACCAGCAAAGCGTCATATCCATCGGTCACCGAACTGGGCACACCTCCGACGGCAGTCGAAATGCACGGCAGGCCGTGCGCGCGCGCCTCGACCAACACGTGCGGCGTGCCCTCCGAAAGACTAGGAAGCACAAGCATGTCCGCGGCGCGCAAACAGTCAAAGATCGGTTTGCCGTAGGACATGTACCCTTCCCAATGCACGCGTTCACCGATTTCCCGCGCTGTGACGATTTCGTCGAGCCGCCGGCGGTAATCCGGAAATTCGCTCGGTCCCACAAACAGCAATTCCCACGGCAAATCCGTCTTGAGCCGGCTGACGGCATCGATAAGGTATTCGATTCCCTTCTCCGGGCGGATGTAGCCCACAAAAAGGATGCGGATTGTCGCACCCTGGCAGGTGTCATTGCGGTGGACGAACTCGCCCTCCCGAATGGCGCTCGAAACTGCCGTGATGGTTCGCGGAGACCGGTAAGCCTCGGCGAGTTCGCGACCGTTGCAGATAAAGACGCCGTTCGTAAGCCACCGGCCGATCCGGGTGAGAATCCTGTCCTGGAGCGCGTACAGCAATGCAAGCATATCCAGCAGTTTGCCTCGTCGTGTGCTGGTTCGCAGCAGAGCAATCGGATTACCGACAATCCAGTGACACACCGGCCGCTGAAATGCAAACGCACATAGATACAGCATCCCGACGTAGGGGCACATCCCTCTAACAAAGAGCAGGTCCGACCGGCGGCACACCTGAATATAGGCGCGAAGGATTCCGAAGAAATGCGGCAGCGCGCCCAGCGAAGTACGCCAGAACGGCTGGGCAATCAATTCGAGATTCGATGCCTCGAGCGGCATGTCTGCCGGCGCGGGAGGCGGGCCGTATACCACACGAGTGCAAATCAAAAGTTTTTCGTAGCGAGTGGCGAGTGCGTCGGCCACCCTGCCGGACGCCGCCTGCATGTAAATTCCATCGGCGTTCACGTAGGCGCGAACCGGTGTGACGTATCCCAGAACTCGATTCATGTCATCTCCCGAAAGGAGGAATACTCAACAGTTTGCGCAAAAATGTGGATTCGGGGTTCAGGGGTTAAACCCCCTGAAGAGAACGCAGTCTTTATGTCGTCCCTGAAGGCAGGACCCACAAAACTTGAGAGTTCCTCTTAAACTTCTCAAGCCGGTGATCGGGAATAGGGTAAACGCAAGGCCATCAAGCTTCGCCAAAATTCCCGGGCGTCCTTGGCGCCGAATGGCCAGAAGCAAAGTGGAGATATGCGCAACAACGCTGACGCTATAACGATCAATAGAACAATCTGAAAGCTTGCGCTCAACACGACGGCCCAAGCCATTCCCATCAGACCGAATTTCGGCAACAGCAGTGCCGCGCTTGCGGCTAAAACTCCAGTTCCCAATAATTGGCTTGCCAGACCGGGATAGGGGCGTCCCGCGCCTCTGAGCCCCTGAATCAATATGCCGCTCGGCGTAGTAAGCGCGGCTGAGGCCGTCAAGATGACCGCGGGCCCTATAGCTTGGGCAAACTCCTGGCCGAACAATGGCCCGATGAGGAAGGGGACAAAGCAGGAGAGAAGCAGGCAAAGACCTGCAGAGGTAAAAGTCGCCTGGCGGAACGTTTCCGTAAGAATTTTGCCTTGCTGATCGACACTCTTTTCGTTGGAGAGCGAGGCAAAAGAAGTAATGCCCAGCGCCTCACCCAAGGAAGACTGCGCATTGCTGAATGTCACCGCGACAGCATAAATCCCTGCCGCCCCGGCGCTCATAAGACTCACTACGATGATTTTGTCCAGTTGAAGAGTCAGCAAATTGCTGGCTGTGGCCCAAAAGTACGGGAGCCCGCGGCGGAGCAAACGGAAGCATTCCGTAAACTGAAATTTGCCCGAAGCAAACGACTCCCCCTGGAGGAAGAAGCGCAAAATCACGGTAAGCGCATGGCTGGTCAGATAGGCCCAGATGAACCACTGTACTTTAGGCTTTTTGTTTAGCGCGATCAGGCAGATAAGAATCACGTAGAAAACAAAAAATGAGGCCCGCACGGAGTTGTACCGCCGCCAGCGCATGCGGCCGTGCTCGATTGCCAGCAGAGTCTGGTTAAAAATCCCGAGAGGAATCGACAACAGGCAGACACGAACCAGAGAACCCAAGTAGCGTCTATCCAACGGCAGCAAGTATGGGATCAACCAGAATCCTATTACAAAATATAGGCATGCCGCCGCGAATCCCACTGCCACAGCCGCTCGAATCCAATCAGACTCCTTCCGCGGGTCGGCAGCCACCTCGCGGGCAAGCGCCCAATTGCATCCCATCAATCCGAGATTGCTCAGAATCATGGGCCACAGCATCACAGTGGCGAGTTCCCCTCTGGCGGTTGGGCCCAAAACGCGGGCAGTCAAAACCCCGGTGATCAAGCCGCAGAATTGGATGGCCACACTCGTGTAGAAAGTGGCGAGATTCGCCCTGGAAAAAATCATATCAAAGCCGCTAAGTAATCTTTTTTCAAGGGCTCCGAGCAGAGCCGACGCTATTCCGGAAGAGTGGTGTACTCGGAGTAGCAATACGCGTGACGCAAATTGCCGTTCGAATGGATATCGAGATTGTTCAGAACTATGCCGATGAGATTTGCGCCGGCGGCACGCGCCTGCGATTGGGCGTACTGGACCACCTGCCTGGGTGTGTCCCCGCCCTTGACGACAAGGATTGTAGCGTCCACCACACTTGCCAGAATCCGGGTGTCGGCTACGTCCAGCAGAGGTGGAGAGTCCAGGATGACGAAGTCATATTCTGTCGTCGCTCCCTGTAACAAGGCACGCATGCGGTCCGAGGAAATAAGTTCAGCGGGATTCACAGGAAGAGGCCCGCAAAGCAGCACATTGAGACCGCGAACAGCCGTGTGAAATGCCATGTCTTGCCAAGTTCCCTCACCTGCCAAATAACTGCCCAAACTTGAACCTCCTTGGGGGAAGTACTTCTGTATTGCCGGACGGCGCATATCCGCATCGACCAGCAGCACGCGCCGGCCTAGCTGCGCCAGGGACATGGCAAGGTTCGCGGCGATTGTGGTTTTTCCCTCTCCGGGATGCGCGCTGGTTACCAGGATGGAGTTGGCCGAATGGCCGCCGCTTGAAAGAAGGACAGACGTTCGGAGCTCACGGAAGGCCTCTGACAAATCTTTATTTTGGGGCGATGCCGGATCGTTTCCGGGATGGGTGAACGCAAGGATTTCCTCCGGGGGATTCCGCATACTGGTCAGGCCCACGGTCAAGCCTCGCTCCGTACCGATATGAACTTTGACGCGATAGCCATTCAATGACTCGAGCGTGGGAATCAGAGCCAAGGCAGGCAGCCGCAAGAAGCGGTCCACGTCTTCCGCATTTTCAATCGTTTGGTCGAAATGCTCTTGAAAGAAAGCGGCACAAACGCCGAGTCCCAATCCCAGGATCGCTGCGAGCCCCAGATTCACGAGGACCTTCGGCGAAACCGGTTTGTAGGGCGCCTTGGCCGCATCGACAATCCGGATATTGCTCGCCTTCAGGCCGGCCGAAACGCCGGCCTCCTTCAGCCGTAGCAACAAGCCCTCGTACATACTCTTGTTGCTTTCCACCTCGCGGCTCAAGATTCCGTATCGCACCGATTTTTCGGCGATGAGGTTCGCTTGCTTTTGCTTCTCGGCAAAGGCTTGTTGCACGAGGGTTTCGCGCCTCACCGCGGCGAAGTAATCGTTGCTGATTCTTTGCACGGCACGCTGGCGTTCGCGGTCCAGGGCAGCCTGAATTTCCACGATCTGGCTCTGGACTTGCTGGACCTTGGGATAGTCCTCGGTAAATGTTGCGGCCAATTGAGCCCGCTCGCGCTGGAGTTCCGCCAACCGCACGCTGAGGTCCTGCAAGAGTTTGTTTTCAAACACGCCGGGCAATGACCCATAGTCACTCGATCGCACCAGGCGGTAGAGAGATTCCTTTTCGTACCGTGCGGCTTGTGTTTTTGTGAGCTCTTCCTGAAGTTCCCGAAGACTCTGATTCACAACATTTTCGGAATTCCCCTTGTCCGTTTCCAAAAAGAGTAGATCATTGTCCGCCGCATATTTCTGGAGTTCGTCTTGCGATTTTTCAAGCTTCGCTTTTAGATCCAGCATCTGCTGCGACAGCCACTCGGAAGCCTTTTGCGTGGCATCCCACCGCGCCTCGAGGTTCTTCTCTATGTAGTTAGAAGCGAGGGCGTTGACGACGCGAGCTGTAAGAGCAGGATCCTCCGAGTCAAAACTGATCTCCACCGCGCGGCTGCGTCTGAATGGTTTGACGTCCAAGCGACTCTCGAAGCGCGCCAGCACAGTTTCCTGAATCGAAGGGTCGCCCCCGATCACACTCGCCCCGGCGGGAAGGCGAGCAGCGGCAGCGCCTTTGCTCGCGGTCCAAGGCCAAGAACGTTTCGGAGGACGAAATTCCGCGACTTGATCCAGGCCTAGCTGGGTGATCACGCGCTCTGCCAAATCTTCGCTGCTGAGCACCTTGTACTCCGTCTCCAAATAGGCGTCGGAGACTTCCTCGAGCTGAAAGAGTTCCTGCGGAGTTATGAGGTTGGGGTTTTCCTTCTCGATCTCAAGCAGCGCTTTCGCCCGGTAAATGGGTTTCTGTTTGAGTGTCCCAACCAGGACCACTCCGAACAAGACGGTGAAAGCAGTCAAAACCGTCCGCCGCCGCTTTCGGATCACCTTCCAATAGGCCAGGAGATCGGGGGCCTTTTCAATTTCGACGATGTGGGCCGATACATGGGCGCCGCGGCGCGATTCCAGGGGAGTTTCGCCCGGCTTGAAGACTTCCATCTTGTTATTGTCAGCCTTCTCTTCAGGCATTTCTCACCACCTGTAGATGGCCACGCCTGTCGCGGTTGAAAGGACGGCTTCCGCGCCGCGGTAAATTGCGCTCTTGGCTGAACTGTCGGGAACGAAGATGATGTCTCTTGGTTGAAGCAGCGGGTCGGGGGCCTTGCTGGCCAGGATTTTCCCAAGATCGACGGGGATCTCGATGCGTTTGTCCGTGCTTTGATCCGTGCGGATGATCCGCGCCTGACTTTTCAAGGAAGTTCGAGTCAGGCCTTCCGCGAGCGCCAGCGCCTGTAGGACAGAAATGTTCTCGTTGCTTTTCAAAACAAAACCTCCCGGCTTTCTGACGTCGCCAACGACATACACGATTCCGGCGCGGGTGACTTTCACAATGTCGCCGGGATGAACGGGAATATTGAAGGCGGGGTCCACGGATTCCAGCAGGCTCTTGAGGTTGACCTCCACGATTTCGCCTGCGCCTTCTTGTCCAGGGACGCGCGCGGGCCCGCTTGCGAGCGCTTCGCCACGGGTCGACTGGGAGACGGTTTCGCCCTTTTGCGTTTCCTGTTCCGCGTTGTCTCTGCCGCTCGACCCCGGGATACCCGCACCGCGCATCACCAGGACCGTGTCGCCTGCATCGTCGGCAAGCCCCTCAGCCATCGAGAGGAGTTCGAGTATGGTCTTCGTGCCCCGAATTTGGAAAACCCCCGGCTTCTTCACCGCGCCAACGACCGAGACGGGGTGGCTTTGCAATTCGCGGACAAAAACGCCGACGTGGGGATCTTTCATGAACGTTCGGCGCAGCAATTCCTGCAAGACCGATTCGAGTTGCCCGGGAGTCAACCCCCCCGCTTTTACCGGCCCCAACAGTTGAATTGAAATCTCTCCATTCGCCGAGACACGCAACGTGCTGTTAAGTTCGGGAGCTTCGAAGACAGTAATATCCAGCACGTCGTCTGGGCCAATCCGAGGCTCATCCACTGGGGGCTCTGGCAATGCGCGCGAAAGCGTCTTGCGGGACTGCTCCAGGCGCCCGTTGAACTCCTGGATGACTTCCCCTCGAAACGAAGAGGGGCTCTTCCCTGCGGGCATGCCTTGCCCTCGCATGGATCCCAACCTAAAGAGAAATACCATGCCTAAAAGAACTGCTGACCTGAGGGGCGCCTGATTTGCGTGATTCGTTCCCACGGCAAAAGCCTTTCAAGGACAGTTTTGCGCTGCCTGCTTGGCAGCGCGTCCGCTGACGCTCATGAGTAACGATAGAGGCTCGAGTCTTTCTGAGGTCTTGACGCCTGCCGCGGTGAGGGGCGCTTCGACGCTGTGATAGAGAACTACTGGCAAGGATATGAGCACCGCAACGAAAATCGCGATTTGTAGCCCGAAATTCAGACCCCTGCAAAGCACAAACCCAAGCCACATCGCAAAGTAGTGAAGCAAATATATGCCGTAGGAGTATTGCGCAATCCTTCGGACTAGCCGCGCAAGAAAGGTTTCGCGCAACTCCCGGAAAAGACATGCGCCCCAGCCGATGCCAAAGCAAATGAACCATCCGGTTTGGATCGGCTGGCTTGCGGAAAAAAGCACGAACAAAGCGCAGCAGAGCAACAGAAACACGGGCCATAAGAAAGCGGGCAACACCCGGGGCCGGCGCCAAAGTTTGTAAGCGACAATGCCGGGAAGAAAACAAGGGGCAAACCGCGTGAATTTCAGGAGCGCTTCCACGGGCGATCGGATGCCTCCTTCGCTCAAAGGCAGCAATCCAGTGGATAGCCCGAGCGAATACCACACCGCCACGGCTGACCACCAAAATACAATTGTGCCCCACGCCGATTTCAGGCGTGACGCCAAGAGAAACAGTGCGGGCAAAGCCAGGTACATCTGAATTTCCAGCGGCAGGCTCCACAGGGGACCGGGATTCGCCTTCTGTAGGGTCACATTCTGAATCAGCAGCAGGTTCGCAACGAAATTGCCGGCATTCTGGTGCAGCAAGTCAAATCTTCCGAATTGCAGATCCGAAGGAATTCGGAATAGGTAAACAAAAGTGACCACCAAGATCGCCAGCGGATAGATGCGGAAGCACCGCCGAACCATAAAAGACAGGAACAACGGCGCGTTCGAACTCGCGCGCTGCCGTTCCATCGAAAACATGAGAACCAATGTCGTATGAACGAAAAAAAACATGACGCCCAGCAGTCCGAAGTCCGTCACTCTCACCTTGCCGAACTGCCAGTTGAAGAGTTTGGCCAAATGGAAACCCACCACGAGCAGTACCTACATCGGCTGGATATTGCGTTGGCACGCGGATGGCATTGGCGTCGAGAAACCAGGGTGAATAGTGTAAATCCAGGCTGCCCACTTCGATCTCCTCTCGGCAACTACATCCGGCGGAATCCTGCTCTCCAAACTAAACCTGGTCCGAAGCATGAATTAAGATACTGTTGTCGTAAGCGGCGATGGGGCACCGTTAGCGCGGATTTCTAACGAGTGCGGGATGGATCTGCTCTGCGATGTTAGTTTGCTGTGTCGAATCGCGCCGCGGCGTATGGAGGCCTTGAGTAGCGCAGGCTTCAGGCTGTGTGGTTTGAGTGGCGGCCAATCGACAGAACACAGGCTGAAGCCTGTGCTACTGAATCGCGCCGGCCCCCCTGTAGCTGCTTCCGATAAAATCGGCCGGGAATCTCCACAGAGTTCTTGTGGGAAATTCGCATTGGATCGAAGACCAGACAGACGCAAAACGAAATGCCAATCGTCAGGGGAACGAGAGCCACACGGCCGAGCCCAACCATGGGCCGCAGGCGTCCCTGTGCCGCTAATCCTCAAATTCGTCGCGCCGCGCCTAGAATTTTCGAATCTCCCCGGAGGGCCGGGCTTCAGAGTCTGTGTGACAACCTGTGCGCGAAACGCTTTTGTAGCGTCGGCCTTCAGGCCGACACTGTGGATTCAAGCACATGCCCGCCTGAAGGCGGGCGCTACATAGACCAAAACCAGGTTCTCACACAGGCTCTTCAGTCCGGCCGAAGCGAACTTTCTTTCAGCCGGCTTTAACCGCTCAAGTTCAGTTTGGTTGCGGCTCCGCTGCTCTGTATTCTTTTTCCCGATTAGTAAGTCAAGCCGTGTTGAAGCAGGCGTGAACTCAGCCGTCCTGTAAAATCAAAGTGTTCAGTTTGATGCTTGTTCAGATTCCCGCTGATGCCCGATGGGAAACTACGGGAATGGGAGAAGGTCCCAGCCTCTCAAGGCAGGAAATGTCAATTTCGACGGCAGCGGATCTGCCCAACATTTCCAGGGAGACGACCAATCGGAATAGATTTTTTTTCCTAGCGAGGATTCCTTCCAGACCGAGCAAGGCGCCCGACCTAACCCTCACTCGGTCGCCGCATTTCAGGTAACAATGAGGTTCGACAAGAATCGAGCTCTCCACAATTTGGCGCACGTCATCAATCTGTTCGTCGGGAATAATCGCGGGGCGGCCCGCCCAGCCCACGACGGTAAACACTCCGGGGGTGCTCAGGATTTGGAGCTGGCGGTCAAGTCCGCCACGGATGAATACATAACAAGGAAACAGCGGCAACCAGAGTTGCTTGGTTCGGTCTTGCCACCTGTGGGTGGCGGCGTAGAGAGGGAGAAATACTTCATGGCCCCTGCTCGAAAGGATCCGGGCAATTGGCTTCTCGTGCTGGTGGCGAGTGTAAAGTGCATGCCATTGATTCCTGGCGCCGGGATCTTGAACTTTCGTTTCGTTCTCCATCAAACGCATGTAGCTCCGCCCTGTGACCTACATAGAAGGTTCTTGCGAATCACCTCGCCGCGATCAAATTCATGGCGGGCTCCAAGTCGCCCGCGCGCCCAAGCCGGCCCGCCGCGGCGGGGCGGCGCGTAGAACCCACACCCATTCATCGCGGGCTCCACGTAGAGCCCGCACCCGGTCGCAAATTTGGTCGAGAGAGATTCCGCCAGTTCATCCCATCGGACCCAATACCGACGGGCCATTGGACCCCGCAGGGATTAGCGGCTCTTTGTCTATGACTCCGCGTACGCCGCGCCCCTGTCCGGCCGGTTATTCCATTTCCACTCCGTGCGCCTCAGTGCGATTGCTTCGAACTTGCCAATCTTGCAGGAGCCACTCCGAAGCCGAAGAGGTCACCCGCAAAATCATCCAGTGCCGTTCCGCGCCAACACCCCGGCGTTCTCCGCAAAGCCCGACGCGGATTCTCCCTGACTCATTGTCATGCTCCAACGAGAGAAGTCCTCGCTCACAATCGCGAAGCCGTTCATCCGTCCGCCTTTCGAACCGTGATTCACTCGCAAAACACGCGCCTTTCCGCTGACTCGAATGATCGGCTTTAGTCCAGTGAGAGAAGGGAGCACGACCTCAACCTGAATCGGGACATCAACGGGTGGGCACGTAAGAGTCACAATAAAAGCGCCGAACACGCTAATGTCGCGAGTCACCCCTTCGCCCTGCAAACGTTTGTGCTGCGCGCTCTCCCAAGAAAATAGCGCTGGAGCATCCAGTCGATAGCGAATTTCTCTTCGCATTCCCATCGGCGTACCCGATGCTTGAGTGAAGTCTGTGGATTTTGTTTGCATGCAAGTAATACTCCTTTCAGATTCCGGCGCACATTAACTGTTTGAAGAAGCTATCACAAGAGGCAGATGCCCTCATGAGGGCGAAATGACGTATTCACACGAGAGGTAATCAACTATGTATGCTACTCGCAGGGGTAAGTTCACCTGCCGGCGGGGTCGATTGTCATGATACGTGACAATGAGAAACTCGCAGAATCTGCGAACTGACGCTCCTTGACCGGAATGGGGTCATGCCCTGATTCCCAGCCCGCCTCTGGTACGGATACGAATCATTACTTCGGTACTGTCGATGTTGATACGTAGAATTACGTAAGTACCGATAGTCCTTGCACTATCAGTACTCTTTCGCATATCATAGCGAATGCCGTCTATCCCAGGTAGGTACCTAATGACCCGGTTATCAGAATTTACCATTAGGAGAGTAAGCGTCTTCATCGCCGATGCCGACCTCATGAGCGCTCAGCTGCTGGCAGGCGAGCTCGCACGCGGGAAGCAAGACATCAACGTCGTCGGTGTTTCAAATGACTCCGCCGAAGCAATCCGAGAGCTGGAAAAGCGCCAACCAGATATTGCCCTGATCAATACTCGTCTAGGTGATGGGCAGATGATGGGCTACCGCGTCTTGCAAAGCTTGCCGATAACTTGTCCGAAAACGGCGGCGATCATGATGATTCCCGTTAGCGACCGTGAAATGGTCATCGACGCATTTCGAGGCGGTGCGAGAGGCATCTTCTGCCGCGTTCACGCGCTCAAGTTGTTGTGCAAGTGCATTCGAACGGTGCATGGCGGGCAAATTTGGGCCAACAATCAGGATCTCATCTTCCTCCTCGATTTCCTCACACAACTCAAACCCCTGCGACTCGTCAAGTCCAGCGGCGGCATGCAACTTCTAACACCGCGAGAAGCGAACGTCGTGCACTTGCTGGCGGAAGGCATGAGCACCCGCGAGATCAGTCAAAAGTCTGGCGTTACCGAACATACGATTCGAAACTATCTGAGCACTATCTATGACAAGCTCGGGGTTTCCAGCCGTGTGGAGCTTGCGCTCTACGCCATCACTCGCGAGGATATGGGCTCTCCAATTGGAAATCTTAAGTAACTGAATCAGGTTCTCATATTTTTCAATCCGCGGAGCCTTCTTTCGAAGTGTGTCTGCAAGCATCCCGGCGGCACATGGCGCAGATGCTCGCGGGGCGAGCGTGTCATGGGAATTTGCTTGCTCCTACATGCGGGTACCGCTTTGTTTCGAGGGCTTCCAAGTAAAGCCCCCACCCGATCGTGTGACGGGCGAAACGCCCCGAATCCATTTTTTCAATTTAAAATTTGGCGATAAACGTGTAGAAGATACGCGTTGGCAATGTGAACCAGGCACGCGCACACCGCATTGGCTTTCAGAGATTCAGGAGACGATTACGAATACCGTTTCCGGCGGGCTCCCCTTCTGGATTCAGGTAAACGAGTAGAGTTCGCACCCGGGTCCGGGTTCCCGCCAGCTGAACCGTGACTCTCAATTGAACCGGGACCAGGGGCCAAAGGAGAGTCAGGACCATGGATAAAGCTGACCGATATGAGCGCGGCTTGGCGAAACTGAAGGAAATCTATGGGGATCGGGCGCAAATGCTGGTCGCTGCCCTGGGAGAGGTCGCGCCCGATCTCAGCCGCTACGTCGTGGAATTCGGATTCGGGGACATCCACTGCCGGCCTGGACTTGACCTCAAATCCCGCGAAATTGCCACAGTCGCGGCACTGACGGCGCTGGGCACCGCCGCGCCGCAACTTCGCGCGCACATCCACGCCGCCCTCAATGTTGGTTGTTCGCAGGAGGAAGTTGTGGAGGTCATCCTCCAAATGGCTCTTTACGCTGGGTTCCCTGCAACGATTAATGGGATTCAGGCGGCGAAGGAAGCATTCATGGAGAGGCCCGGCAAGAAATGAATTTCTGCTGCTCTGCGCTGACCACCAAACGCTAACCGTATAGGCCAACCAAATGATTGCCTGCCCCGCCATCCAAACAACGAAAATGCAACGCGGGGCTCTACCTTTACGACACGACAACAATGATGAAAAAGCAACCCAACGGCTTGGGTGCGGGTTCTAAAATATAGAGAGCCGGCCCAAACTGGTGGGGATATGAAAGCAGTGAAACTGGGAGGGTTGCTACTCGTTTTCCTGTGTCTTGCGCCGCAAGCCCGTGCGGACGTCACGGTACTGCTGGAAGAGCCTTATAGCTATGACGGCGCGTTCGCCGGGACCGGGCATACCGCTGTCTACCTGACGCGGGTCTGCGCCGCTTCCCCCACGCTTGTGCGACGGTGCAAACCGGGAGAATCCGGTGTTGTGATCAGCCGCTACAACCGGATTGGGGGTTACGACTGGGTTGCGATACCCCTGCTCCCTTACCTCTATGCCGTTGCCAAACCAGAGGATATCCCCCTATACGCAGACAGCAAACTGGCGGCCTTCCTCCGGGACCAATATCGAAGGCAGTATCTGGAAGATCTGGCGCCAGACAATCCCTCCGGGGAGATTCCAGGAGGAGATTGGAACCAACTCATCGGCTCGGCTTATGACCGCACCAGTTACGGGTTCCAAATCGAGACAACCGCGAAGCAAGATGACGACCTCATCCGCTGGCTCAACTCCGGTCCGAACACCAAGTCTTACAAGGTCGTTTCGAACAATTGCGCCGACTTTGTTCGCGAGGTCGTGAATTTCTACTATCCCAAAGCAGTTTCGCGAGGCATTTTCTCCGACCTCGATGTCGCGACCCCGAAACAGACCGCAAAATCGCTGGTGAAGTACACCGAGCGGCACCCAGACCTGGAATCCTCGAGTTTCGTCATTCCCCAAGTCCCGGGGAGCATCAAGCGAAGCAGACCGGTCCGCGGGCTTGTGGAGTCGATCTTCAAGGCGAAGAAATATGTTCTGCCCCTTGCTCTATTCCATCCTTTGGTGGCCGGTGGCGTCGCTTCGGTTTACATAGCGGGCGGCCGTTTTAACCCAGCCAGAGACGTATTGGTTTTCAGCCCGGACGGCGGCCTCGAGCTACCTCTCACTGCGGAGGAGCGCCGTGCATATCAAAAGAATCTGGACGATTTGTTGCTGACCATTCACGATGAAAAGCCGGGGCATGAAGTAACCTCGTGGCAGCAGTTTGAGGAGAACGCGCAGCCAAGCCTGGATCGGTTCGGCCGCCCCATGTTGCAGGGAGCTCTCGCCGATGAGCCGGTATCGCTCGGTATTTCACGCGGCAGCTTCTTCAGCAACGAACCACCTTCCGAACTCCAGCGCGAAATTCTAGTGACACGTTTGAAAGCCGAGTTGACGGCTGGGCGTGCTCCGAGGACTTCCAGTATTGGGCTGCGCGATGACTGGGAACTTCTCCAAAGAGTAGTTGCCGCCGGGCGCGAAGGGGTCACGGCCCACGCGGAAATCGGGAATCGGTGGACGCCAAAGACTCCCTAATGAACTATGTGCTGCTCGCCTCGGCCCTGCCAAATGGCGGCTATCCTGAAGATGATTGAAACTGACTTCTGAAGTTGCGCTATCCGAGCGTACTTCGGCCCGTCTAAGTCGCAGTCGGTCTGAGGGTTGAATCCCACCTGGAAGCGCCTGAAGAAAATCATATAGCTGGCGCTTTTTCAGGAACCGTACGACACTCTCTGCGCCCCCGGGTGCGGGCGGAACGCTAAGGATTTTCAGGAAGATGGGATTGACAGCGGGCCGTGTGAATTTTTACAATCAGGCGTCGCCCAGTAATTCTACAACTATGGAACGGTTTTCGAATCGTATGCGTCTCTCACAGAGAGAATCCCTATGATTACGGTCAAAGGACTTACAAAAAGGTACGCACATAACACTGCGGTCGACCAGATCTCCTTCGAAGTGCAGAAGGGGCAAATCGTTGGCTTTCTAGGGCCTAACGGCGCGGGCAAGACAACGACGATGCGGATGCTGACTTGTTTTCTGACGCCGTCGGGTGGCACGGCCACCGTGGCGGGCTTCGATATCCTTGAGCAGTCCTTGGAAGTTAAGAAACGCATCGGCTACCTCCCCGAAATGCCGCCGGTTTACCCCGAAATGCGGATCGTGGAATACCTGACTTTCGTCGGCCGGCTCAAGGGCCTCACGGGAAACGATCTACGCGCCCGAGTCGATTACTCCTGCGAGCGTTGCGCGATCGCCGACGTGAAGGACAAGATAATCGGGAAGTTGTCAAAAGGCTACCGGCAGCGCGTCGGTCTGGCCCAGGCCATCATTCACAACCCGGATGTTTTGATTCTCGACGAACCGACGGCGGGCCTCGATCCCAAGCAGATTAACGAAACGCGTGATCTGATTAAGAGCCTTGCGGGTGACCACACCATCATTCTCAGCACGCACATCCTTCCCGAGGTCAGCCAGACTTGCGAGCAAGTCATCATCATCAATAAGGGGAAGGTCGTTGCGACGGATTCGATGAGCAATCTGCAAGGCCGTACCCGCTCCGGCGAATCGGTGCTGCTTGAAATCGGCGGACGCAACGGCACCGTGGATCCAAAGGCGGTGCAACGCAAGCTCGAACAGGTTTCCGGCGTGACCCACGTCGCGTTCAAGGAAGACGGCCAGAGACGCGCCGTCTTTGAGGTGGAAGGCAAGAAGGACCGTTCGCTGCGCGGCGATTTGGCGCGCGCCGTGGTCGAGTCCGGCTGGGATCTGAATGAACTTCGCGCCGCGTCGATGAGCCTGGAAGAAATCTTCCTCCAGCTGACCGGTGAGGAAGCGCCCGCTGAAATGGCGGCAGTCGCGGGAGGGGGGCAAAGCTGATGAGAAATGTCTGGATTATCTGCTCCAAGGAACTCCGCAGCTATTTCGTTTCGCCGATCGCTTACTTGCTGCTCGTGATGTTTGCCGTCATTTTCGGGTTCTTCTTCTGGAACTCCCTGGGCTATATCGTGAATATGACGATGCAAGCCCAGATGGAGGGCGAACCATTTCCGATGAACCTGAACGAGCAAGTCATACGGCCGCTCTTGTCCAACATCAATGTGATTGCATTGTTTTTTATTCCCATGATCACCATGCGCCTGTTCGCCGAGGAAAAGCGCTCGGGGACCATTGAACTGCTCGCCACCTCGCCGGTGCGGGACATCGAAGTCATCCTGGGAAAATGGCTCGCGGCGGTTCTGATGTACGCCTTCATGCTTTTATCGACAGTGTTCGACTTCGTGTTCATGTTCAAGTACGGCAATCCGGATTGGAAGCCGGTGGTCATCGGATATCTGGGACTTCTGCTTCAGGCCGGCGGGCTGCTGGCTATCGGCACTTTTATTTCCACGCTGACCCGGAATCAAATTATCGCCGGCGCCGCGACGTTCGGTGTCTGCCTGATGCTCTGGGTCCTCGATTGGGTCAGCCAGTTCGAAACTTCCACCTGGGCGCAAGTGCTTTCGTATATGTCCGTAATCACGCACTTCGAATCGTTTGCCAAAGGGGTGCTCGATTCGAAAGACGTGATTTTCGATGCCACGGTGATATTCCTGGGATTATTTTTCACCGCCCGGTCCATGGAATCCCTGCGCTGGAGGTCGTAAGTGAATAGCAGTCTACTCAATGCCAGACAAACGAAGTACGCAGCCTACGCGGCACTCTATGTGGTCGTGATCCTCGCCATCGTATCGGTGGCCAACATTCTCGCCAACCGTTACAACAAGTCCTACGACTCGACTGCGAACAAACGCTACAGCTTGTCCGACCAGACGGCCAAGATCGTGAAGGGCATGAAGCAGGACGCCGCCATCACTTATTACGACAGGCAAAGCGGCTTCCAGTCGGCGAAGGATCTGCTCGACCGCTATTCGACGCTTTCGCCCCGGATTCGCGTCGAATATATCGATGTTGAAAAAAATCCCCAGGTAGCCCGCGCGGCCGGAGTCACGAAGACGGGCACTTCGTTCGTGCAAATCGGGACAAAAAAAGAAGAAGCCAAGAGTGTGACTGAATCAGAGATCACCGGGGCGATCATTCGTGATCTGAAAACGACCACGCGCACCGTGTGCTTCGTCACGGGAAGCGGCGAGCACCAGATCGACGACACGCAACGGAACGGTTTTTCGCGCTTGAAGGACATACTCGCCAAGGACCAATACGCCACGAAATCGTTCAGCCTGCTCGAAAAGGCCGAGATCCCCGCGGACTGCACGGTAGTGGTGATCGGCGGCCCGCAGAGCGAGTACGTGCAGCCCGCTGTCGACGCCATCAAGAAATATGTCGAACAGGGAGGGCGCGCGATGATTCTGCTCGACGCCCCGCTGAAGTTCGGACGGCCCACCGCGGATAACACAGCTCTTACGGATGTTCTTCAAAGCTGGGGCGTGAGCATGGATAAGGATTTGCTCCTGGACTTGAGCCCCGTGGGCCAGTTGATGGGCCTGGGTCCGGAAATAGCGCTGGTTTCCAACTACGATTCGCACCCCATCGTGGACGAAATGAAGGGCACCGCGACAGGGTTCCCGCTATCGCGCTCTTTGACCGTCAAGAACACGGACAAGACCAATGTCCAAAAACTATTCGAGTCGTCGGCCACCAGCCTTGCAACCGTTAAGCTCGATTCGCCGAATATCGATCAGAGAGATCCGAATAATAAGAAGGGGCCTTTGACGATCGGCGCTGCCGGCAGCTACACCACCGGCAAGGAGAATTCTGAGGGGCGCTTCGTCGTGGTTGGCAGCTCTTCCTGGCCCGCCAATTCGTTCATCAATTTCAATGGCAACGGCGACCTTGTGTTGAACGCGCTGAATTGGCTTTCCTCGGATGAAGATTTGATTTCCATCCGTCCGAAAGAACAGGAAAACCGCAACGTCACCATGACGCGTGCTCAATTCAACTGGGTGCGGCTCAGCACCCAATTCCTGTTGCCGGGGGCGCTGTTGCTTGCCGGTGTTTCCGTCTGGTGGCGGAGAAGATAGCCGGAATTCTTGACCCGGCGTGGAAAACCAGTATGGTCGGTGTAGCGCCTGCCTTCACAGGTTGCGGAAAAAGTCGGGTAGCACAGCCACTCTTGGCTGTGCATCGATAATGAGGGCAGCAAAACCAGCACAGGCAAGAGTGCCTGTGCTACTAAAAGCGGCTTTGAATTGACTTTTTCCGCAAACTGTTCAGGCGGGCACACTCTGGAAAGCAAGATGCCGCCCTGAAGGGCGGCGCTACAAGAACGCAATTCACTCCGGGACAAACGCAATGAAAATCAGACAACTAATTGCAGCTGCCATAGTCCTGGCGGCGCTTACCGCGACTCTCTACTGGTCCAATCGCCGTCAGCCAATCGAGGAGGCCGCGAAAGCCGCTGCCAGTGCGCCGGTAAAGATTCTTGCCTTCCAGAAAGACGATATCTCCAAATTGGAAATCAAAAGGAAGAGCGGGGAATTCCTCGATTTCTCAAAGACCGGCTCGGGAAGTTGGAAGATTACGTCGCCCATTTCATTGATTGGCGATGCGGATTCGATCTCGACCATTCTGTACGCGATTTCTCCCCTCGAGACCGACAGGGTGATCGAAGAAAAAGCCGGCGACCTGAAAACGTATGGTTTGGCGGAACCGGCGGTCGAAGTTTCCGCTACGGGCAAAGATGGCAAGCCGCAAAAACTTCTCGTTGGCGACGATGTTCCGACAGGTGGTTCCGCCTACGCGATGCTTGCAGGCGATCCGCGAGTCTTCTTAATCTCCAGCTCCGCGAAGACGAATTTTGATAAAGGGCTGAAGGATCTGCGCGACAAGCGTCTGCTCCCGGTCGATTTCAACAACATCAGCAAGATTGAGATCGTCAGCCCAAAACTCAACCTCGCTTTTAGCTCTAATAATGGCCAATGGCTGTTGCAGGCCCCCAAAGATGTGCGTGGAGACACTTCAAAGCTGGAGGGCGTCGTCGAGAAACTCAGGTTGGCCACAATGGACCCCAGCGCGCCTGACACGGACATGAAAAAGGCCGCTTCGTCGTTTTCGTCCGGCACACCCGTTGCAACAGTGAAGGCCACTGACGCGTCCGGGTCGCAGGAGTTGCAGGTTCGCAAGAGTAAGGACAACTACTACGCAAAGACGACCGCAATGGAAGGCGCGTTTAAGGTAACGAAGGAACTCGGCGAAGCGATCCACAAGAATCTGGACGATTTCCGCGAGAAGAGGCTGTTCGATTTCGCCGAGAGTAACCCGGAAAAGATCGAGATCCACAGCGGCTCGAAATCGTATTTCCTGACGCGGAACGGCGAGGATTGGTGGTCGGACGGAAAGAAAATGGATGCTGTGAGTATCGACTCTCTCCTTCGCGCAATCCGGATGCTTTCGGCCACGAAATTCGTGAGCAGCGGATTTTCCTCTACGGCGGCAACCTTGATCGCGACCTCGAACGGCGGGAAACGCGTCGAAAAAGTGGAAATATCGAAGGCAGGCACCGGCTACATGGCAAAGCGGGAAAACGAGCCGCTGCTCTATGAGCTGGACGCGAAAGCCTTCGAAGATCTGCAGAAAGCGGCGGACGAACTAAAGCCTGCCGAGACGCCCAAGAAATAATTCACAACAAATTTTCATCGGTAGAGAGAAGAAGTGTTGTGAGAGGGTCCTAAATGACCGTAGGGGCACGGCATGCCGTGCCCCTACAACCTCTAGCGAGTATTCCCAGATAAATACTGCACTGGACCCGCTTATCCCTTCGGGTACCACTCAAGCAGGCGTACTTCTATTCCAGTGCCCGCAACGCCTTTCTGGAAAACGCTGAGGTCAGATTTGCCGTAGTGATAAGGAATCACGATCTTGGGATGGAATGCCTTCACGGCGTCAGCGGCCTCTTCGGGCGTCATGGTATAGGGGAGATTCATGCAGACAAACGCAACGTCGATATTCTTTAGGGCGCGCATCTCGGGGATGCCTTCCGTATCGCCGGAGAGATAAATGCGCGTGCCGCCGTACGTGAGGATGTAGCCGTTGCCGCGTCCCTTATCGTGATAGAGCTTGCCGGCTTCGGGTCCGCGCGTGAGGTTGTACATGGGAACTGCTTCGATGGTCCAGCCACCCCAGGTCTTTTTCTCGCCGTTGGAGAGCGGGCTGGCAGTGGTGACGGTCTTGACGACCGCAGGCGGCGCGATGATTTCTGTCCCGGCCTTGCTTTCGGATGCGATCAAGGCAGGATCCAAGTGGTCGCCGTGAATGTCCGTGATCAGAATCAGGTCAGCTTGCGGGAGACCTGTGAAGACAGCGGGCTTGGCTGGGTCAACCACGATCACCTTGCCACCGGCCTCAATTTCCAGAGATGCATGATAGACCGGAGTGATCTTGATCGGGCCTGCTGATGACTTGAAAGTCTGCGCGGGACGTTCCATTTGAGCCTGCGCGGAGACCACGAACATGGCCATGGCGGCACAAGCAATTACGACTAGTATCGATTTCATTTATACACTCCTATCGTTTTTTCCACCCTCGAACGTCCGGAATCTTAGCACGCATGGCTTGGTCGGACAATCCGACGATGTGGCGAATGGTCACATCGCTTGGAAAGAAAACCGTCCTCGTTGGCGGCACTTGTAGAGGCCGCCCGCACTTGGGGCGGGCAGCTGTTTGTCCCTTGCGGGCAGAACCCTGATTCATGCGCGTGTGCGCGAGCTTGACACCAAATGACCTCGGTCGTAAGGTTTCGTCGAGGGCTACTCATCTCGTGTATAGTATTTATCTGATAGGGAGGCGCTGATGCGAACTCGAGGTCTTCTGCTCATTCTGATCGCTGGCCTGGCTGTAACGCTGATTTATCCGGAATTGAGTTTGCTTCGCGGACAGGCGCCAACCTCGATAGGACTGACCGGGCAAGTCAGCTCGAAAGAGGAGGGCCCGATGGAAGGCGTGGTGGTCAGCGCCAAGAGAGCGGGTTCCACGGTCACAGTGTCCGTCGTCACCGATCAGCAAGGCCGCTACAAGTTTCCTCGGGAGCGCATGGAACCGGGCCAGTATTCCCTGAAGATGCGGGCGGCCGGATATGATCTCGATGATGTGGGGCCTGTGGAAGTCACGCCGGAAAAAACGGCCACGGCGGACCTCAAGCTTCACAAGGCGAAAGACCTCAGCTCGCAGCTCACGAATGCGGAATGGCTTCTCAGCATGCCCGGCACGGAGGAGCAAAAGAGTTTTCTGTTGAATTGCATGACCTGCCACACGATCGAGAGAATCGCAAAATCCACCCACGACGCGGATGAGTGGATTCCGTTGTTTGAGCGGATGGCGAGTTATGCCCCCGGAAGCGATCCCACGCACCCGCAGAAGCGAGTCCTGGTAAACGAGGCATTTGGAAATCCGGAGCGCCTGCGGAAGCAGGCCGAATACATGAGCACGATCAATTTGAGTTCCGGTGATGTGTGGTCCTACGAACTCAAGACGCTGCCGCGCCCCTCGGGCAAGGGAACGCAGGTGATCATCACGCAATACGACCTGCCGCGGCGGGAAACGATGCCTCACGACGTCGTTGTCGACTCCAAAGGGATGGTCTGGTACACCGATTTTGGGAAGCAATATGTGGGCAGACTGGATCCGAAGACGGCCCAGGTCAGCGAGTTTCAAGTTCCCGTGCTCAAACCTGGTTTCCCGCTTGGCATGCTCGAAATTGATTCGGACAAAGCCGGTGACATCTGGCTCGCGATGATGCTGCAAGGGGGGATCGCAAGATTTAACCCGGCCACGGAGAAGTTCACGACCTGGACTCTGCCGAAAGATGTGGATAACAACGCGAGCCAGATCGCCATGGTGATGCCCGTCCACGACGATGTAGACGGCAAAGTCTGGACCAACGACGCGGGAAGCCACATGGTCCACCGGCTGGACATATCGACCGGCAAAATTGAGACCTTCGACCCATACCAGGATTTGCGCGACGGACCGTCCGGCTATGCGCAGGGCAACACCGTTTACGGCGTGGTTTCGGATTCGCACAACAACGCCTTCTTCATGGATTTTGGCAAGGAAAGCGTCGGAAAAATCGACGCGAAAACGGGGAAAATTAAGCTCTACGCCACGCCCACGCCAAATTCACGTCCCCGCCGGGGCAGAGTCGATTCGCAAGACCGTCTCTGGTTTGGAGAATTCCGCGCGAACAAGATCGCAATGTTTGACCCTCAGACGGAAAAATTTAGGGAGTATCTTGCTCCTTCTCCCTGGGACGCTCCCTATGATGTGGCCCCGGACAACAAGGGCGAGGTGTGGTCGGCAGGAATCAGCAGCGATCACGTCATGCGTCTCGACACAGCCACCGGCCAGTTCATCGAATACTTGCTCCCCGCGAAGACGACGATTCGAAGAGTGTTTGTGGACAGTTCCACAACGCCAGCGACTTTCTGGCTAGGCAGCAACCACGGCGCTTCAATCCTCAAGGTGGAACCACTCGATTCCGGACAGAAGAAAAACTGACTCGTGCCCGCACCCGAATTCGCGGTGGCAGTTGACAACAGGCTCAGATCAAATGGCTGTCTGGCCGCCAACGACCGTCGTGACAAGCCCTTTCTCATTGGTGTGCTCCAACTCCGTTCTAGACCTCGCTCCCCCCGACATCACGGGGCGGGTCGCCCTAGAGGCTCATCCGTTGCGCCTGCGGAGCCCAAACTAACGATCTCGGGATTCGTGGATCGAATGACGCTGAGGATCGCAACCGGGAACGGCGACGGTGGGCCGACGCCGCCTTCAAGGCGCCGAGTCTCTTTTCCACCAAATACCCAGAACCCAGCCTCTCGCAGTTCCCCGAG
>WNFA01003055.1_pt1 | contig 31168 bp, 30 predicted proteins | sample 5400481 | NCBI WGS metagenome assembly WNFA01 (sample SAMN13153340, study PRJNA577476) | soil metagenome | isolation source: 120 cm saprolite under Douglas fir tree site 2 hole 1 replicate 2 | place: USA:California | collected 2015-04-18 | reverse complement strand
CGAACTATGAGTTGGGCATACCCGGCCTGAAGTTTATTCCCATGTGGGTTCACCTGGTGTTTGACTTTGTGGCGGCTGCGTTCCTTGCCGTCTCGCCATTCTTGTTTGGCTTTATCAACAAGGCTCCGAATGCCTGGCTACCTCACATCATCGCGGGTGTAGGCGTGATCCTTCTCGTTCTGGTGTCGCAGACACGGTACCAGCAGAAGGTGCGAGCGGTGGCATGAGCTACTGATCGGGGTTTCACGGTAACAACAATACAGCAGCACACTTTTGTGCTGCTGTATTGTTGTTTTTGCGAGCAGTCCGTCAGGTTAGTCGGCGATAAGCAGCACGATGCGCCCACGCCCATGCCCGCTCTGGCTCAGTTCGTGGGACTGGCGAGCTTCGTGCAAGGGGAAGGTCTTTCCAACAATCGCTCTAACGTGGCCCTCGGCAATCAACTGAGCAATGGTCCGCAAGAGGCTACTGGATGGAAAGGGAAGCGTTGCCGTGTTTTTCATGACGCGAATGCCACGCTCCTGCGCTTTCTCCTGGGACGGTTGCTCAAGGAGCGTGACAAGCGTTCCACCTCGTTTGACCACATTCATAGAACGTTGGAGGGTCTCGCCACCTATGGTGTCCAGCACCAGGTCCACATCATGCACCACCTGCTCAAACGGCGTCGAGGTATAATCAACCACGGTTTCTGCGCCCAGGGAGCGCACAAAATCCACGTTGGCCGCCCCAGCGGTGCCGATGACCTGTGCGCCCTTCCACCTGGCGAACTGGACCGCGAATAAGCCGACACCACCGGCGGCTCCGTGAATCAGGACGCGTTGACCAGCTTGCAGCGCACCATTCTCGAAGAGCGCCGTCCAGGCGACGGTCGCACCTCCTGAGATGGTGGCAGCTTCAGCAAAACTGAGAGACCCTGGCTTGAGGGCCAGGGTCTCGGCAGAAACCGTCGTATACTCGGCGTACGCTCCGTTGTTGCTCCGACCGAAAACCGCCTGCCCTTTCTGGAAGATAGTGATCCCAGGGCCAACCTCCTCTATCACGCCGGAGAAAGCTGAGCCTGGGATATAGGGAAACGACACCGGGAGAAAGCCTTTAAAAAGGCCCTGACGAACTTTCCACTCTGCTGGCAGGACGCCTGCTGCATGGACGCGCACCAGCAACTCACCTGCCTGCGGCTGTGGGCATGGGATCTGCTCTAGTTTGAGCTGTTCCGGTCCGCCGTACTGGTGAACACGTATGGCCTGTATGTTGCGTTTAGCCATAAATGAAATCCTCTTTTCTGTCGAGATGAACACGTTCAATTGCTTCTTCACATTGCTGACCGCTCCGTGCCTGCGGCTCTCTCTCTGTTTTCGCTTGTTTCCACTTCCCTGTCACACTGTAGCATGAAGATACGATGAGATCATGAGACAATCGGCCAGTATCTCCCCTGTACTAACGAACAGGAGAGGGCGTCCATCTCTTGCTCGGAAAGATGCCGTTTTCACCGGGGTTCTCTGTCATATCCCGTTTGGTGCAGTTTTCGTCCTCAAACGGCTAGGCCAATTTGAAATCATTGAGAACAGACGGATAGCTGAACATGATCAGGACGGAGCAGCCATTCTTCGTCGTAAGTGGACCGTGAGGCGTCATCGGCTTGGCATTGAGTTCCGTGCCCACTGGATATGAGATGCCTTCGTCTATGAAATCACCATCAATGACGTACAGCGTTTCCGTTGCTTGCTCGTGCAGGTGTCTTGCAATCTCGCTCCCCGGCTCCATTCTCAGTAGAGCCAGTGCTGGACCCAAGGACTGATCACCGTTTAAAATCTTGAGCGTGGCAGTTCCTTTGGTGTCGGGAAATGGTGCCGGTATAGCCTGGACCTTCGAGGCTTCGAGTATCTGGTCCCAACTCATAAAACTGTGCCTTCTTTCTGTGTCTTTTTTTTCTTTCTTCGTCTCAGCCAAGACAGGTGTGCTTGACTGTAAATTTTGAAATTATGTTGGTGGAATTTACGTAATTATGCTGGTGAGCAGGCAACCGGCATAGAGCAGCCTACAGAGCCGAAATTGACGACTGACGGCAAGTGGGTGCAAATGTTCTCTCTGCTCTTGCGCGTTTTGCCACCCGAATAATTATGCAGCTTCCACCATCAGAATGCTGTGATTTACACCCATTAGGCCCAGAGGAACGAAAAACAACGTTAAGAATTTGCGGGCTTGAACACGTCTTGTCGCTCACACTTCGATCAATGATCGGTACTGTTTTTCGCCACTCATCAATAGCAATAAAGCGGCAAAAGATAGAGAAACGTTCAAATTTTAGAACGTAAGTGCTCTAACGTTGTCTATTTCACGCCTGGGCCTAATAGGTGCAATCGGCCTGTGGACAGAGACACGTCCCACATCTTTTAGGCAGTGAGCGAGGTACTTGCTGTGGGGCGAACGACTATCTCGCTCACATCCACATCTTCAGGCTGCTCAATGGTGAAGAGGATAGCGCGCGCTATCGCATCTGGTGGTATTCCTATCGCGCGAATCTCATCCGCTGACTGTTTGTCTGAGCATCCGAAATGGTGCTCGCAAGCTCCGATTTGACGATCCCTGGGGTAACCACCGTCACTCGAATATCACCGCCAACTTCCAGGCGAAGCCCTTCTGAGAGAGCACGGACTGCGAACTTGGTTGCACAATACACGGCCCCCGTTGGGAATACAGCAAGACCGGCAGCCGACGCGATATTGATGACATGCCCCGACTTCTGCTCTTTCATGAGAGGAAGTGCCGCTGCGATGCCATAAAGCACCCCCTTGACGTTGACATCGATCATGCGGTCCCACTCATCTACTTTGAGTTGGTCGAGAAGAGAGAGCGGCATGATCCCCGCGTTGTTGATGAGAACATCGATACAACCGTAGGTGCGTCTGGCGAGTTGCACGAGAGCTTCTACTTCTTCACGTTTTGTGACATCAACCGCTTGATACTCCGCCGTGCCGCCTTGCGCACGAATGGCAGAGACCAATGCCTCAAGCCTCTCCGTGCGTCGCGCACCGACCACAAGACGCGCCCCACGCTGGGCAAGCAAGCGTGCGGTTGCCTCTCCGATACCGCTGCTTGCGCCAGTAATGACAACAACTTTCCCTTCGATTCCAGATCGTCCTTCAAGATGAGACATAGACACACTCCTTTCTTTATCAGTAGACGATATGTATCAGTAGACGAAGGTAACTGCTCAGCAGGGGAAGCTTTTTCAGGGAGTGAAGCTTTTTCGTGTTGATGCATCGGGAATCAGACGCACCGGCTCGCACCAACTGCCTAGGAACGAGAAAGCCTCTCCTCCACTGCCACCAACCATCTCCCGCTCGGACTGACTTGAGTTTACTTGGTCTGACCAGCCACCTCCTACGAATTTTTTACCATACATACTGTTTCGCTCCGAATACTCTGGTCACCCCTCACTGAGTGTAAATTTTGGAATTAAATGGGCGGATTCTGAAGAATTTTGACAAGTATGTGGGTGAGTCCGCAGGTAGCCAGGAACGGCCACGAGACGCGGAAAGAGCTATAGTATGGCAATGTGCAAAAACATTCCTGCACCCTATTGCCCGTTTTGCCGCCCATGTAATTATCAAGATTGCGCCCATGGAATAAAATGATTTACAGGCAGGGGGACGCAGTCCCCTTACAAGAGTTTCCACAAAACAAGAAAGGGCACGATGATGAATGCACTACCCGATGGCCTCGTCAAGTGGCACAGATTTGTTAGTGAGCAAGATATGCAAGCCCTGGCTGCGGCTTTGGCCGATGATGTTGTCTTTCGCTCACCTGCTGACGAGAAGCCAAAAGAAGGCAAGGCCACAGCGATGCTGAACTTGAGCAGCGCGGCTCGCGTTTTAGAGGATTTTACTTATCACCGCCAGTTTGTTGGCGACGATGCGGTTGTCCTCGAATTCAGCGCTCATGTTGGCACGTTGGGTGTGAAGGGCGTCGAGATCATACAGTTTAACGCTGCAGGCCAAATCGTTGACTTTGAGGCGATGGTGAGGCCAGCAAGTGGACTACAAGCACTCGGAGCTGCGGTGGCACAACAACTGGCGTCCGCAAATCCTCCAAAAATCGAAAGCTAAATGAACGTGTACCAGCCAGATGCGCTTATCGAGGGAGTCACCTCTCTCCTCTTGCTCAGTTAGTGGTATCATCTCCGTCCAGAGGCTGTAATGGCTACCTGGGACATCTCTTGAACACAAGAGATGTCCCAGGTAGGCCCAGCGTTTAAGGAACGGGCCAGTTTGCCGCAAAGTAGATAACTGCGGTCCAGTTTTGTCTTTTGAAGGCGAGAGCCTCACCGGTTATCGGCACAGTTCTATTATCGGCAGAGTTTTTGGTGGGATAGATCGGGCGACTCTGCCGATAACATCCCGAAAGACGAGGAAAACTCGACCGATAACGTAGATTATTGGCTCAGTTTGATTGGATCGTAGTGCTTGCATCTCTGCCATATCAGAACAAACACCGAAATGGCGAGTCCGGCTCCGTCTGATCGGAACCGCGAAGCACCAGCGCTTGATTCCCCCAAACGGCGACGGAAGAAAACCACGGAAACAGTCGGAGAACATGCCGAAGTGGCGGGCCTTGCCCCGTCCGATCTGAGCCTGGAAGCAGCAGCACCAGCGTCACCCAAACGGCGACGGAAGAAAACGGGAGATCCAGTCACAGAAAACGTCGAGACCGCAGTCAAGGGACCGCATCTCGCGAACGGAGAAGCAGCATCGGCACAGGTCGATGCTGGAAGTCCTATCTTACCCACAAAGCGGCAGCAGAACCAGACGCGTTGGGAAACCGAAGCCCCAAAGCTCTCCTGTTGGCGAACGAGAGGCAGATCCGCGTTGACCAGGATAATTATACTGCTCCCACCAGTTTAATGTTGGGATTTACAATACTGTCATCTCCTTTTTGTGCGGCAGGCCGTTACTGCCTAAAAGCAACCTGCAACTGCGTCCGAAGGCTCAGGATAGGCGACATGCACCTGCCCGAAGGCGAAATCGCCCGCTCGCATGACTGAGGCGTTCATCCCGGTTACCATGGCGTCAATCCTATACGCTGGTCGCTCAGCGATCAAGCGTCGCCATGATCCAATCGGCGTAACGCTGCCCCGAGACTTTTCCCGGCGCCCAAGCGTCGTCGAGCACCTTCATCTGTGCGGGATCAAGCTGAACGGTCTCGGCGGCCACATTCTCTTCCAGATATTTCCGGCGCTTGGTGCCGGGGATCGGCACAATGAAGTCGCCCTTTTGTAATATCCAGGCAAGCGCGACCTGCCCAGGCTTGACGTTCTTAGCTGTGGCGATCTCGAATACTGCCTTCGCTGCTTTCACATTGGCGTTGAAGTTCTCGCCTTGGTAGCGTGGATCGGTCCGTCTAAAATCACCTTCCGGATACTCTTCCGCGCGCTTGACCTCGCCGGTCAAAAAGCCCCGGCCAAGGGGAGAAAAGGGCACGAGGCCGATGCCTAGCTCGCGCAGAACCGGGATTATCTCCGGCTCCAGATTCCGTTCCCAGAGCGAATATTCGCTCTGCAGCGCAGAAACCGGATGGACGGCATGGGCGCGGCGGATGTTGGCTATGCCGGCCTCGGAAAGACCGAAAAATCGTACCTTTCCCTCCTTGACCAGATCACCTACCGTACCGGCCACATCCTCCATCGGCACTTTTGGATCGACACGGTGTTGATAAAGAAGGTCAATGTAATCGGTCTGGAGTCTCTCGAGCGAGCCTTCTACGGCCTCACGGATATACTCAGGCCGGCTCGCTGTTTCGGCGCCGACCTGCTTTCCGTCCTTGAAACGAAAGCCAAATTTGGTGCCGATGACCACCTGGTCGCGCCGGTCCTTGAACGCCCGGCCGAGCAGTTCCTCGTTGGTGAGGGGACCATAGCCCTGGGCCGTATCGAAGAAGTTGCATCCGATCTCGATTGCACGGTGAAGTGTAGCGATCGACTCACTTTCATCCGCAGGACCATATGATTGGCTCATGGGCATACAACCGAGACCGATCGCGGATACCTCTAGTCCCTGACTGCCAAGTTTACGTTTGCTCAAAATCATGAATGCTGTCCTCCAATCAAATAATATACGGCACTAATATAAGCTGTTCACTCAGGCTCCAGAGGCGATCGGCCGCTTCGGGATCGACCGCATAAGGCATCACGCCAAGAGGTATCGAGCCAACCTGGCGGGTCGCATTGTTGCTCCTTTTCACCTCATCCGAGACCAGCGGGGCGATGTCGCAGTCCTGGCAATAGAGACCGCCCATTCCGTCAAGCTGCGGGCTCGTTGCGCACCAGACGCTGGTAGCCGCCCCTTGCTCGACCGTCTTGAGGTTCTTAGCTGGGTCGATAATCGGTTTCCCCTTCTCGTCAAGGACACCTATCGCTTGGAGATCCTCGTCCGAAACGTATCGCCGTAGGTTAGTCACGATGCTACCGGGATGCAGGGAATAGGCGCGCACGCCTTCTTCCTGGCCGCGCTTGTCTAACCCAACCGCAAAGAGGACGTTAGCCGTCTTTGACTGTCCATAGGCTGACAAGGGTTCGTATTCGCGGTGTTCGAAGTTGGGGTCGTCGAAGTCGACGTTGGAATAGCGATGACCCCAGGATGACACTGAGACCACCCGTGCGCCATTAGCTTGGCTCAAGGCTGGCCAGAGCCGTGCTGTCAGCTGGAAGTGGCCCAGGTGGTTGGTCGCAAAGTGCGACTCGTATCCGCGTGCATCGCGCACTAGGGGAGCAGCCATAATTCCGGCGCTATTCACGAGGATGTGCAGTAGCCGTTTGGTAGCCAAAAACCTCTTGGCAAAGGCATCGATTGAAGCTGGGTCCAACAGGTCCATCTCCTCAATCTCGACGCCGTCGATTCCTTCCAACGCGGCGGCAGCTCTGTCGTGGTCACGGGCCGGGACAATGACGTTAGCACCTGCCGAAGCCAGTGCTCTTACGGTTTCGACTCCGATGCCGGAATAGCCGCCGGTGACAATGGCGATTTTGCCGCTCAAGTCGCAGCCGCGGATGATCTCGCCAGCTGTCGTGGAAGCTCCAAAGCCGGAGCCGATGGGAGTTTGTTGGGTCAACAGAAGAAACCTCCTTGAATGGGAGTTTGTTGGGTCAACAGAAGAAACCTCCTTGAAAATGTTCTTAAGGATAGTATTTACTATGAGGATAGTATGACTTGAAAAGGGAAAACAAAATAGACCGTTCCTGCCTAAAACTTGCCTAAAGCTGCACATTGCTGTAGGCATCACGCCACGATAGAGGGTACAATGTAAAATGAGGATGGAATGAAGGAAACGAACGGATAGGTGGAAGTTCCGAGGCCCTGAGGACTTGTGAGTAAAGGCGAGGTAAAAATACATGTTGGAACAAAAACGCAAATCCGTACCTTTATTGAGAGAGAGCAGCTCGATTCATCAGAAGGTATTGGATCGCATCATTGCGATGACCGAGAGGATTACCAACGCAGAGGGAAGAACTCAAACAATCATCCCGTTTCTTTCGATTGTCCGAAATAGTCATCAAACTCCGCTGATTCCAAGTGTTTTGACTCCTTCATTTTGTCTCATTCTTCAAGGGACAAAGAAACTTCATCTTGGTCAGGACATTATTCATTATCATGCAGGCGATTACTTGGCATCTGTGATTGATATGCCTGCATCCGCACAAATCATCGGTGCGACAAAGAAGTTCCCTTATATCGGTCTACGCATTGATTTTACGACGAAAGAAATCGCTTCTGTGGTGATGGAGGCTGAAATCAACGTGAAACCACAGGATAAAAAGCTGAATATCGGAGCATTCATGGGGAAATCTGATGCCGACCTTTTAGACGTATGTATCAGGTTACTGAAGCTTCTCGACAAACCCAAAGAAGCTCGCTTTCTGTCCGCACTCATCAAGCGTGAAATGATTTTTCATGTATTGTCAGGAGACTATGGGCACTTATTTTTCCAACAGGTGCTCTTTGACCAGCAAGCTGACGGAGTGGGCAAAGCCATCGCATGGATCAAAGAAAATTACGCTCGCTCATTTACTGTTGAGGAGCTCGCACAAGCAACCAACATGAGCGTCTCGGGACTCCATCATAAGTTCAAGGCCATAACGACAATGGGTCCCTTACAGTATCAGAAGCACCTCCGCCTTCAGGAAGCAAGACGCCTCATGCTGAGTGGTTCTATGGATGCAACGACTGCCGCTTTGGAAGTTGGCTATGAAAGTCCATCACAATTTAGCCGAGAATATCGGCGGCTTTTTGGCCTGCCGCCTCTTAAAGATATAAAAGCTGTGCGAAAAAGTTCTGCGGCAGGCGCATTCGAGAAGAGTTAGGGTGCTTATGCAGTTCAACACGGGTCATGAGGCGTATGCGCATCATGGAAAAGGGCACGCGCCTCGCCGATAAGTGAAGAGGCCGCCACTACGACATTTTTACGCTATTCGTTTCAATCCACCGGCAGGTTTTCCATACTGTCCGCGATTTCCTGCGGGGACAGGGCAATATCGACATAGCTGTCGGTAAGCCGCATGAATAGTTGTCGGTATTCGTCCTGCATCAGCTCATCCAACATTTTCACCTGTTTCGTATTGAAGCCGTATTGGGCAATCATGTCCTCAGAGGATAATGAGCCCTTATGCTTCGGTACGCTTAGCATAGCTCGCCAGCGTGAGCGCATAGTGGCGTAAGACGTTGCGTAATTCAGGGGGACGATGGATGGTGAAGGGTATGCCGAGACCGGCGAGAAAACGAGCCATCCACGGCAGATCTTCGACATCGCCGCGCAAGATGACCCCATGGTGCTCCTCTGCAAAATACGCACTTGAAAGATGTGTCTGGCGCTGCGCCTCCTCCAGCGTGGTCTCCAGCCACACTTCTACCTGCCACGCTCTCGGAACAGAGGCAAGCGCGTGTTGTACCGCCTCAAGCGCATGAAAGTCTGCGGGACGAGAAAACGTTTCGCCCATTATCTCGATATGCTCAATGCGATCCAAGCGAAAGAGGCGCTGTCCCTGTCGCAGGTGACAGTAGCCGATGGTGTACCAGAACCCCTCGTGAGAGACAACACCATAGGGATTAAACACTCGCTCTGTTACCTGCGAACGTGCGGAGTGATAGCGAAGTCGTACACACCGCCCAGTCTGGATAGCTGAGCTGAGCACCGTCACGGCCAGAACTGAAGGTGTTCTGTGAAAAGAACGATCCTCGAAGATGACGGTCTGTTCTACCGCCTGGATATGAGCACGCGTTGCCTCAGGAAGGACGCGCATCACCTTGGCAAGGACCCCCTCAAAGGCGGGGGCTGTCGTCGCAAGACCCTGCTCTCGCGCCATCAATAGGCTCAGCGTTAGTGCCAGAGATTCGTCCTGTGTAAAGATCAGCGGAGGAAGCTTGTAGCCAGGCCGCAATCGATAGGCTCCATAGCGACCTCGCTTAGCCTCGACAGGGATGCCGAGATCTAGAAGCATCTGAATGTAATCCCGCACCGTCCGAATGTTGACCTCCAGCCGTCGAGCGAGTTCTGCGCCGGTCATGCGTCCATGGGATTGCAGCAGTTCTAAGACGGTCAGCACTCGAGCCGTCGGGCGATAGACCAATTTCTCTCTCCTCCATCAAGATATCCTCAATTAGGGTCAATTTTACCATCTTTTCAGTGTACAATCAAGAACGTAGACGATGCATCGTCCGATGCATCTAGAAAAAGAAGGGAGTTAACCATCTATGAGTCAACCAGATATGAGTGAGCTCAACGCATTCGTGGACCGCTACATCGCGGTCTGGCACGAACCGGACGCCGAACTCCGCCGCCAGAGCGTCGCCTCGCTCTGGGCGGAGGACGGTGGCTACGCCAACGAGGTGTCAGAGTGCCGCGGGCATGCAGCAATCGAAGCTGTGGTCACCAGGGCACACGAAGAGTTCGTTGGAAAAGGCTATGTCTTCAAATCCTCGAAAGCTGTCGGCCACCACAACGTCGTGAGGATGTATTGGGACATGGTGCCGGCCTCCGGCGGCGAAGTCGAAGCGGCTGGCTTCGACTTCTTCATCCTTGGCGACGATGGCCGAATCCGCTACGACTACCAGTTTACCGACAACAAAGTACTCATCATCAGCGGCATCCTGGTCTGCCCCACCCTCTCGTTCATCCTCCTCCCCCTGCTTGCCTCGCTGCTGGCAGGAACGGCTCTTGGCCAGATTCTCGCCCATGACAGCACATGGCTTGACGCTGTTGTGACGGTGTGTGGTGTTGGAGTGGCACTCGTATTTGGGGCACGACTCGCGGCTTCGGGAGCATCTGGTGCAGGCCAACTCGCTCAACTTTCGGGAGCTCATGATCCTGCGGGGCTATTATCCCTTGCCTATCCGACCGGATGTCGTTCCGGTATCGGATGGGGCAGGCTCAGTCGTGGCCGTCGGTTCGGGCGTCACCCGCGCCAAGGTGGGTGACAGGGTCGCGGGTGTGCTCTTCCCGTACTGGATTGATGGTCCCTGGGGACAGGAATATTCCGCACAGCTTGGCGGTTCACTTGACGGCATGTTGACGGAATTTGCGGTGTTGTGTGAAGAGGGGGTCGTCCAAATCCCCGACCATCTGTCCTTTGAAGAGGCTGCGGCGTTGCCATGCGCTGGCGTCACCGCCTGGAATGCGCTCACAGGCGGTCGACCGCTCCAGGCCGGTGACACTGTGCTCACATTGGGATCAGGAGGAGTCTCTCTCTTCGCTCTTCAGTTCGCCAAACTCTTTGGCGCGCGTGTCATTGCGACCACGTCGAGCGACGACAAGGCGGAACGGCTAAAGGCTCTGGGGGCGGACGATGTGGTCAACTATCACACGACGCCCGATTGGGATGTCGCGGTGCGCGAGCTGACGAATGGTCGAGGCGTTGATTGTGTCGTCGAAGTCGGCGGCGCCGGTACCCTTGAGAAGTCGATCAAGTCGACCACTATTGAGGGACAGATCAGCCTGGTCGGGTGGCTCGCCAAAGACAAATCGACGATCGATATCAACGTCATCTCCTCCACCGTTCTCACGCTGCGGCGCATTGCCGTTGGCAGTCGCGCTCAGTTTATCGCCATGAACCGCGCTATCGCTGTGAACAGGCTGAAGCCGGTCATCGACCGCGTGTTTCCTTTCGACGATGCCCTAGCCGCCTACCGTTATTACGAAGACGGCCAGTACTTCGGCAAGGTCATCATCAGTCAGAGCTGAGCGCCGATCCGCTGGATCAGAATTTTATGCGTCGAGGAAGTCCCCTACAACGCGGTTAAATTCCTCCGGCATTTCACGCTGGGACCAGTGCCCGCAGTCCTTCAGTACGTAGAGCTGGGAGCCTGGGATGAGTTCATGCGCTTTTTGTGCGTAGCTCAGTGGGATGCCCCAATCTTTTTCGCCGTTGACGATCAGCGTCGGTACGGTAATTTCATGGAGCCTATCAACCAGGTAGGTGCGCAGGCCGTTCCACAGGAACTCGCTTTGCTGGAAGGAAGTGTAGGCTTTGCCCCGGCCTGGGAGATGGGCGTGCTGGTAGACCTGGTCTATTAGTTGTGGAGACAGGCGCTTTGCGTTGTGAACGACGCCCGATGCCACCAGTTGCCAGCGCACGAGGTTCCGGCTGGCACCGATGAGCCGGTATATGAGTTCATTGAGGAACGAGAAATGGTGGACGTAGAAGTATGTCAACAGGTACACCCACCTTGGCCAGGTATCCGCGCCAATGATGCCGTAGGAATCTACGAGCACCAGCTTCTCAACGCGTTCGGGGAAACACAGCGTAAAGCTGAGGGCAATTGCGCCTCCCATTGAAAGGCCGACCAGGCTGACTTTTTCCAGGTGCAGCACGTCCAGCAGGTGATCTACAAAACTGACATAGAAATCGGTCGTGTACTGGATATCCGGCTTGGAGCTTCGCCCATAGCCTGGCAAATCGGGAGCGAAGACACGATGATGGGCCGACAATGGCCCGATGGCATCGCCCCAAGAAAGGGTTGCTGAGTCTATGCCAGCGCCGTGTAAGAGAACAACCGGGGAGCCGCTCTGGCCGGCAGTGAGACAATGAATACGCATTCCGTCGACGTCGAGCCAGATTTCTTGTACCTCTGTTTGTAGCATGGTATCGCCTCGCCTTTACCGCAGCCTGGCGGGGGCATTACCTGTCCCCCAGACAGGGTCCCCCGCCACTACATTTATGACGATCATCGGTTCGTAGGAAATGTAGATGCTGCTGGCGAATTGGTGAAGACGCTGGCCGATAAATCGGCGGTGGGCACGGTAAACCGGCCCCTACGGGATTCGGCATCGTTTCGCTCACTGTATTTAGGCCGTTCGCCAGCGGTATCAATGTACTGGTGCCCCTTGCGGGTACCAGGAATCCAGGAACGCTCGCAACGCCTGTTTCCTCCACTCAAGTGATCAGAGAGGCATGGGCCTGGAGCCCTGGTTACGGGTGCAACCTCTGCCGAGTGATGAACATCCGATGCTGATACGCCTCACCCAGCAGAGAAACGAGCAGCTTTAGAGTGCTGGCCAACGATCTGCCCAGGGACGAGCAGCTTCAAAGCAGGCCGAGGCGCGCAGGACGGCATTCTCAGCGAAGCGACGCCCCACGATCTGCAAGCCGACTGGCAGGCCACTGTCCGTGAAGCCAACCGGGATGCTGGCGGCAGGCTGGCCGCTGAGATTGAAGGGGTAGGTGAAAAATGGCTCCAGCGGGCTGGAAACGGCCCTTCCCAGAGCCAGTCCGGACATTTGCCAGAGTTCTGCCATGAAACACTCCTTTCTCGTTGGCCTGTAGTAGGAAAGCGAGAGAACTGGGACGACGAGGAGAGCATGCTTGCCATCTGCTCTCCTCTCGAGTTGATGCTAGAGGTAATTCTACGCCAGAACAGCGAGACGCTGCAAGGGCAACTCGTCTGACCAGTGCAGCGACGGAGAACAGGACGGCTTGTGCCAACGAAACGACAAGCTCGGCCTTTAGTGGGCGAATCGCTTCGGCGTATTGATACACATTGATACACATTGATACATCTACAGATGCAGCCTATTTGTACAACATGAGTTATCCACAAGTTATCCACTTGTGTGAAGCAAATTGGTGGATAATCCCCTTTTGTATGATAAAGATTGGTGTTATAATTTAGGTGGGGAAAAGTGGGGGAAAGTGGGGAATGGAGTTGTGGGATGCTAACCTTGTCGAGAGGAGTCATCCAGGGCAACCTGGGTGCGTCACACAGGCCTTTACGGGTACGGTTTTAGGCGTTCCGTACCACAAAAACGGCTCCCCGCAAGGGGTGTTTAGAAAGCTACACGATCAAGCATGTTTCTGGGCGAATATGAGCATACAATTGATGCAAAAGGGCGTATGGCGGTTCCTGCGAGATTTCGAGCACAGATGGATCGTGGTGCTGTGATAAGCAAGGGGATGGGGACGTGTTTGTCGGTCTACACGCGGGAGCGCTGGGACGAGAAGTCGGCTGAGTTGGTTTCCGGTAAGACGAGTGAGGAGTTACGCGACTTTGAACGACGTATTTACGCCAGTGCGAGCGAGGTGGAGTTGGATGGGCAAGGGCGCATGAGTATCCCTGCGAAATTGCGGGCCTATGCCAGGCTGGAGGGCGATGTTACTGTGGCGGGGGTGCGGGATCATTTTGAGATATGGGATCGTGCAACGTGGCTGGCCTATCAAGAGAGATTGGATGCAGAGGGGGGGACTAACCCCTTCTAGGAATATATGCGAACAAATGTAGTGGTGCCCCTTGCGGGTACCCGGGGGCGAGGGGGGGACTAACCCCTTCTAGGCCCTTTAGGAATATATTAGGAATGATGCTGCGAACAGGGTATACAGGACATGTGCCAGTGATGGTGGAAGAGGTGGTAAAGTTTCTTCAGCCGGGGGCTGGGGGGAACTATGTTGATGGCACGTTAGGTGGAGGCGGTCATACTCGAGCGATCCTTGAGCGGTCCGCTCCGGATGGAAGGGTACTGGGTATTGATGCCGATGCCCAGGCAATAGCGAGAGTGGGAGAGCGTCTTGCCGACTTTGTCAATACTGGGCGATTGGTGCTGGTACAAGGGAACTTTGTCGAGCTGGCCCGTATCGTGGACGAGGCCAGTTTTGTATCTGTACAGGGGGTTGTGCTTGACCTGGGGTTCTCATCAGAGCAGATGGATAATGCACAACGGGGCTTCTCCTTTAGTGTGGATGGACCACTGGATATGCGCTTTGACCAGTCGCAAGGGGAGTCTGCCGCCGATATCGTGAATAGCGCGAGTGAGCAAGAACTGGCGGGTATTTTCTGGCGATACGGAGAGGAGACGCGCTCGCGGCGGATTGCACAACGGATTGTAAAAGCGCGGGCAAGGGGCGCGATCACACGGACGGGACAACTGGCGCAGCTTGCTGCTGCCGGCGCTCCTTACAAGCCGGGGGTGATCCATCCGGCGACGCGCACATTTCAGGCGCTGCGTATCGCGGTGAACCGAGAACTGGAGCATTTGGAGGAAGTGCTCCCGCAAGTACTAGATGTGTTGAGTAGGGGCGTGATTAATCACGCCCGTACCACCGCAGTTGAGGGGCAAGAGGGCTCAGGAAGGCAGGAGAGAGGTAGTGGAAGAATGGTGATTATTACATTTCATTCGTTGGAGGATCGATTAGTCAAAGAGTTTATGCGGCGTGAGGCAAGGGATTGTCTCTGTCCGCCGCAAGTTCCTGTATGTGTGTGTGGTCACAAAGCCCGGCTGCGTGTGCTCACACCGAAACCTGTGACGCCAACCGTCGCAGAAGTTAGTGCTAATCCCCGCGCTCGCAGCGCCAAACTGCGGGCCGCTGAAATAGTTGTTGGCTCTTAGTGCGTCGCATAGCTTGCAGGGCGACCATTGCGGTCGCCCTGGGGTGGCGTGGAGCTTTATGTATCGCCTGAAAGACCGAGCCGGTGGGCGTAGGGGCGTGATTAATCACGCCCGTACTGGGAGTGCAGTACCACCTAAGCCCATTCTGGCCGCAAAACAACGTCGACAACTACATCCGTTCTTTTTCCGCATGGGACCCGTGACGTTGAGCATCAGTAGTGTGCTGCTGATCGGCTTGATGGCTATTTTGTATTTGAGCCAATTAGGGCAGGCGGTGGCCGCTAACCAGAAACTGCAGGATTTACATAGGCAGCAAGCAGTATTGCAACGGCAAGATCAGGATTTGGTGGATGTGGTGGCACAGGAACAATCACCTGCATATATCGCTGCGCATGCAAGGTCGCTGGGGTTGGTTCCTGCGGACCCGAAGACGGTGCAGTTGGTGGTGGTACCAGACCTGAAGCCCATACCAACCGATAACAGGGGTATTCAACCGTGAGCAGGGGCCGAAGGATTGAAACGCGCTCCGCAAGCTTCGCTGAGGCGGTGGGCACGGAGTATTGACACACATTGGCCAGCGCTCACTTAGCAGATGAGGGCCGATAAATCGGCGGTGGGCACGATGAATCGGCCCCTACGGGTTTTTGCTACAGATGAGGCGAGGTAAGAGATGAGCATAGAAATGCGACGAGCGCGCAAGCGGCAAATGTTCATCTTCTTGCTGGTCTGTGTTGGGATGGTGGGGCTGCTAGGGCGACTCTATTACTGGCAGATGCTTGAGTCTCAGAGTGGATATGACCTGGCACAATTGGCGAATGATGAGCATACGCAGGATATAGTGTTGGACGCGCCACGTGGGCTGATCTATGATGCGCAAGGTCATATTCTGGCGACGAATGTTGTGCGTGATGATGTGTATGTCGAGCCGATACAGTTCTCGATAGACCATGGCGACAACTTTCAGGGTGACTTGACGGCGCTAGTGACGACGCTTCACCGGGTGCTGCTGGCGGTTCCGGTGGACCGATTGTACCGGGATTTTAATCTCGATGCGCAGGCGGTGCGCATTGCCGTTCGTATCGACCCTGTGCAGAGCGAGCAACTGCATAGGCTGCACCTGGAGGATGTCTTTTTAGAGCCACGGACATGGCGCATTTATCCAGCTGCGGAGCTGGCTGCGCAGGTGCTGGGATATGTGACGCAGAATGACAACGACAATCACGGTGTGTATGGGATTGAAAGCCAGTATGATGCGCTGCTGGCCGGGAAACCGGGCAGTTTCATGACGGAGACCGATCTGAATGGCAATCCGTTGATTGTGGGGGCAAGTGCCGAGCAACTTGCCAGAGATGGAGCCAATCTGACATTGACGATTGATAGTGGGATCGAGTATATAGTGCAGACGGCTCTGGCCGAGGCTGTACAGCAGTTGAAGGCGGAGAGTGGGACGGTGGTTGTGATCAATGCCCGTACGGGCGCGGTGGTAGCGATGGCAGGTGAGCCGACCTTTGACCCCAACCAGTACGGCAACTATGCCGGACAGATGGGGTGCCTGGGGAGTGAGGAGGTCTTCTTCAATCCGGCGCTGTATTGTGCCTATGAACCAGGCTCGACGATGAAGGCGGTGACGATGGCAGCGGCGCTTGACCAGGGGCTGATTACACCGGATACGACGATCAACGATCCGGGGTACATCGACTTTAATGATGCGCCAGGGGTGACGAATTGGGACCATAAGGCGTATGGCACAGAGACGATGACGCAGGTGATTGAGCATTCCTCTAATGTCGGGGCGGCGTTTGTGGCGCATGACATCCTGGGAGCTGCTCGTTATTATCCGTACCTGGCGCGCTTTGGCTTCGGCCAGCCGCTGGGGCTCGATGGGCCAGAGGAGACGGGGGGATATCGCATGCCGGGTTCTCCGGGGTGGACGCCAAGCGATCTGACTCGCCAGGCGTTCGGCCAGAGCATCGTGGCAACGCCGTTGCAGGTGGCGATGGCCTACGAGGCGATTGCGAATGGTGGGGTGATGATGCGTCCTTACCTGGTAGCGGGAGTTTCCGATAATGGGCATGTGGTGACGACACAAGCGCAGGTGGAGCGAAGGGTGATTAGCGCGGAGACGGCGCAGTTGCTGACGGGGATGTTGGAGCATTCGGTGACTGATGGGTATGCACAGGTGGTACAGATTCCTGGCTATAGCATTGCGGCTAAAACTGGTACGGCGACAACGCAGGGTATCCCTGCTAATGAGACGGAGGCTTCGATGGCGGGGTTTATTCCGGCGTCGAGTCCGCAATTTGTTCTTCTTGTGAAGATAGATCGGCCACAGCAGACCATTTTTGGCAGCACGGCGGCGGCCCCACTGTGGAAAGAGATCGCGCAGGAATTGATGTGGTACTACCATGTTCCACAAATTACTACGGACATGCTATTGGGTTTGCCGGGGCCGATAAATCGGCGGTGGGCACGATAAATCGGCCCCTACAGGCGTTTTGTCCCCGTTCACGGTGTCCGGGGTATTTCGTTAATGTCCATAATCGGCCCCTACGGCAAATCGTAACATTTAGTCAAGAAGTAAGAGTGCATGGTACGGAGTGCGAGCAGACAAGAGAATAGGATGATTGGGCGGTCGTTTGTGCGGTCCCCGGCGTTGGAGTTTGAGAAGCTGGAGCGAGTTGAACGAGCAGGGGAGAGGAATGCCAGGGGGAAAGAGGCGAGAGCAGGGCAGCGGCGGGCGTTACCAGGCTCCCGAGCAGGGTCTCTGTCACCTGGACAGGTTTCCCCGGCGGGAAGAGAGGTATCCACAAGGGCAGCGCGCCCGGCATCCGCTCCTATGGGGAAGATGCGCTATGCTGCTGTGGAGCCTGTGGAGAGTGGGAGTGTTGCACGAAGGCCGTTGAAAACGTTGCCACGTCGTGGTCGAGTGAGCGCTGCTGTGAAGGGGGATGTGGCGAGGATGCAGCACACAGGGGTGACGGCTGGATGGCGATTGCGGAAGTGGCAGCAGCCGAAAGAGCAGACGGCACCGGTGCAAGTCATCAGTGAAGAGGAGGAGAAGAAGCTAGCCGAGTTGGAAACGCACTTGCCGCGTGTGGCCGGTAAGATTGACCCGTGGCTGTTGATGATTGTGCTGGCGCTGCTGTGTATAGGGATTGTCATGGTCTATAGTGCAAGCTCGTTCATAGCAGCGCGCTATTATGGTGATGCATCGTATTTTTTACAGCGTGAGTTGATATGGTTCGTGCTTGGGGTGGTAGCGATGGTGATGACGATGCGCGTGGACTACCGGCATTGGCGGCGTTTGTCGCTGCTCGGCATGGTGATTATTTTGCTGTTGCTGGTGATCGTGCTGAGGTTTGGCGTGAATGTCTATGGGGCATCGCGCTGGTTAGCCTTCGGCTCGTTCTTTTCGTTTCAGCCGAGTGAGCTGACCAAGCTGGTGCTGGCTCTGTATATTGCGGATTGGTTGGCGCGTAAGGGGAATCAAGTTGGTACGTTTCTCTATGGCCTGGCGCCTTTTGTGATTCTGGTTGGGTTGGTGTTGGGGTTGGTGCTGCTAGAGAACGATATGGGGACTGCGATTATCATAGCGGGTTTCGCTGTGGCGATGTTCTTTACGGCGGGAGCTAATATTGTGCAGTTTTTGCTGGCATTGGCCTGCGGTGGGTTGATTTTCCTGCGAGAGGCATTGCATGGCTACCGTTATTTTCGTATCACGGGCTTTCTTGATCCATTCAAGAATGTGACAGGCATCAATTTACAGCGCTACCAGTCGTTGTTGGCGTTGGGGTCGGGTGGGTTGTTTGGCCTGGGACTGGGTGCCAGCCGACAGAAGACAGGTTATCTGCCGTTGCCGTATACGGACTCTATTTTTGCGATTCTGGGTGAGGAACTAGGCTTTATTGGTTGCACGATTGTTGTAGTACTCTTTTTGGCGTTGGCGTTTCGTGGGTTCCGGCTAGCGAGGCGAGCACCGGATGTTTATGGGGCGCTGCTGGCAACGGGTATTACGACGTGGTTGGTGTTGCAAGCGATGATCAATATAGGGGCGAGCACGGGGACAATTCCTTATACGGGTGTGCCACTGCCATTGATCAGTTTTGGTGGTTCGTCGCTGGTGGTTTCGATGGCGGCTATCGGTGTGCTGCTGAATGTCTCGCGCTATATTCGGAAGCCGGAGACGCCACTGCTTTCGCGGCAGACGATAACAGCGAATATTAAAAAGACGAAGGGGTAGGGAGCGGTATGGCCAGGGAGGACATGGGCCGATAAATCGGGCTCCCACGCCCCACCCCGCGGACGCGATAAATCGGGTCCCTACGGATGGCACACGTAAACAGCGAAGATATTTAAGAAGACGAAGGGGTAGGGGGCGGTATGGCCAGGGAGGACATGGGCCGATAAATTGGCGGTGGGCGCGAAGGATTGAAACGCGCTCCGCAAGCTTCGCTGAGGCCCCTACGGATGGCACACGTAAACAGCGAATATTAAAAAGACGAAGGGGTAGGGAGCGAGTAATTTGTTAAGGCATGGTTCAAATGAACTTGACAGTTCCTAACCAACAGCAAGGTCCAGCCCTGTCATGCTGAGCGCAACGAAGCATCTCTCTGCCTATCGAGACAGACCCTTCGCTTCGCTCAGGGTGACACGGTGTGACTGTTCAAACGGTCAAGGACTTTTCTTCAAATTGAACCTTGCCTAAAGTTGATTATTGGGCTTATTTATGAGAGCGGTTATATATTATGAGAGTTCTTGTATCAGGTGGGGGCACTGGGGGGCATATTTATCCGGCCCTGGCGGTGGCGACGCAGCTACGTCAAGAATATCAGGCCGAAATTTTGTATCTCGGTAGTGACGATGGTTTGGAGACTGAGCTGGCGCCGGTGGCCGGGTTTGCACTTTCGACGATCAAGGCGGGTAAGTTGCGCCGTTATGTTTCGTGGAAGACGGTAACGGGTGTGGCGCGGGTACCGATGGGAATGGCGCAGGCAATAGGGGTTGTGCGACATTTTCGCCCACAGGCAGCCTTTACGACCGGTGGGTATGTGGCGGTTCCAGCAGGTCTGGCAGCACGACTGAATGGTGTGCCCTTGCTGATGCACCAGGAGGATGTGCCACCGAACTTGTCGAATAGAATGATAGCGCCGCTGGCGACGCGCATCTCGGTGGCTTTTGCGGACTCGGTGGGCTACTTTCCGGCGGGCAAGACGCTCCACCTGGGTAATCCGGTGCGGCAAGCTATACTGGATGTGCGCAAGACCTCGCCGCAAGAGGCGCGTAAGGCGCTTGGCTACGCTGCGGAGTGGCCGTTGTTGCTGGTGACCGGTGGGAGCCAGGGTGCAAGGCACCTCAATGCGACGGTGTGTCGTGCATTGCCGGAGCTGTTAGTGCATTGCCAGGTGTTGCAGATCAGTGGCAGAGGACTTTTTGAGGAGACGCGCGAGTTAGGTGAAAGCATGCTCATGGGTGTGGATGAGGTAGTGAGAGGGCGTTACCGGTTGGAACCATACATGGATGCAGAGATGCCGATGGCATTGCAGGCGGCGGACGTGGTGCTATGCCGGGCCGGTGCGGCGACGTTGAGCGAACTGGCGGTGTTGGGAAAGGCGAGCATCCTGGTACCACTGCCACCGGCGATAGGGAATTCGCCGCAAGAGGCAAACGCGGAAATGTTTGGTCGTAAAGAAGCGGCTCAGGTCATCCGGGATGCTGATTTGAGACCGCAGGTTCTTGTAGAGCGTGTATTAGCTATTCTATCATCGAGTACGCTTTTACAGGCGATGGCAGATGCGGCGCTTACTCTTGCAAAGCCGCAGGCGGCGCAAGAGATCGCGGCAATAGTAGTACAAATTGCGAAAGACCGGAAGCATTGAATCGAATATGGTAGGGGCGGGGCTTGCCCCCGCCCTGGAGGCGAAAGACCGGAAGCATTGAGAGATTCGCGCTTGCATTTCATGGGAATAGGTGGTCAGGGCATATCGGCGGTGGCGCAGATGGCACTCGTTACAGGGAGTGTGGTGACCGGGTGCGACCAGCAGGTCTCGGCTACGACGAAGGCCTTGCAGAGTGCCGGGATAGGGGTGCAGATTGGGCATAGCCCGCAGCACCTGGTGGATGCCGATGCCTTGATTTATGTGCCGGCGGTCGCGGCGCTGAATCCCGATAATGCGGAGTTGGTGGCGGCGAAGTCGCGTGGGATGCAGGTGATGACGTGGCAGGAAATGCTGGGTGAGTTGATGGATGGGAAGTGTGCGCTTTCGGTTAGTGGTGTTCACGGAAAGGGGACGACGACGGCGATGCTCGCGCTGATGCTGGTTGATGCGGGACTCGATCCGACCTGTGAGGTTGGGGCGGTCGTGCCACGCTTCGGCACGAACTATCGTTTGGGCCAGAGCCAGTACTTTGTGAATGAGGCCGATGAGTTCAATAATAACTTCTGGCACTATCACCCGCGCCTGGCGATCGTGACCTCAATCGAGTTTGAGCACCCGGAGTTTTTTGCGGACTATGCCGAGTTTCTGGCGGCTTTTGAGCACTTCATTCGCGGCATGGATATGCAGGGCGACTGGCCACTGCCGCCAACACTGATCTTGAACGCTGACAGTGTGGGCTGCCTGGAGTTGTATGAGCGGGTTGTGGGGGACGATGCGTTGGGGAGGACGGAGGCCGATAAATCGTCGGTGGGCACGATAAATCGGCCCCTACGGTCGGGGGAAGGTATCGTCGGTAGTGGGGGCGATTTATCGGGACCCCCAAGGGTTGTGATGTATTCGGTGGAAGGATTGTCGCCATCTGAGGGAGAAATTGATGTGACAAAAATTGCACGGGTGGCGTCTATGAGTCAAAGGGGATACCAGGCTTACGATGTGAAGCTGGATGGTGAGACCAGCTTTCGTGTCCGTTCGCAGCATGACGCAGGTTTTGCGGCGGATAGGGTGATGCGTTTGCAGTTGCCAGGGATATACAACGTTCAGAATGCGCTGGCGGCCCTTACTGCTGCACGCGCTGTGGGGATTGATGTGGACGTGATTGTGAGGACGCTGGAGGGCTTTGGCGGCATCAGGCGGCGTTTTGAGGTACGTCACCAGGGGCCATTACAGGTCGGTGGACGGGTGCTGGATGTCGTGCTGGTGGATGACTATGCGCATCATCCTACGGCGATTGCGGCGATGCTGGAGGCGGCGCACCAGCGTTATCCTGAGCGACGGTTGGTTGCGGTCTACCAGCCGCATATGTTTAGCCGGACGAAGACGTTTTTCGAGCAGTTCTTGCATGCCTTTGATGCGGCAGATGTGACGATTATCGCTGACATCTTTCCTGGGCGAGAGCATGATACGGGTCTGATACATGCGCGGAAGCTGGTGGAGGGGATGACGAGACGGCCGGATTTTTTGCAGCAGGGCAAACAGGTGATACATGGTGGAAATGTGGAGGAAACGACGCACGTGTTGCAGGGGATATTACGGTCTGGCGATGTAGTGTTGGTGATGGGGGCAGGCGACATTTATACCGTGACTGAGATGTTATTGCAGGAAGGAATTCCCCGCGATAAATCGGGGGACTACTACGATGACATTCAACAAGGAATTCCCCGCGATAAATCGGGGGACTACTACGATGACATTCAACACTGATATCGTATATGAGGAGCTACGCCCGCACTTTAAGGAGCGGGTGCGGCGCGATGAGCCATTAGCACGGCATGGCACATTCGGGGTCGGTGGCCCTGCGAATGTGTGGGTTTCGCTCGACACGATAGAGGAGCTAGTTGGCGTTGTGTGCCTGTGTGTCGAGCAACGCTGGCCCTTGCTGGCGGTTGGGAATGGCACGAATATCTTGTATGCCGATGCAGGAGTGTGCGGTATTGTGGCACGCATGGCGCTGAATAGCTACCGTATCGAGGAGCGTGGAGATGGGAGTGCACTGCTGGTAGCGGGTGCGGGTGTGAGTTGGCCGAAGCTGCTGAATGAACTTGCGCCGCTGGGCTGGGGAGGATTGGAGTTTGGTCCAGGAATACCTGGCACGTTGGGCGGGGGCGTCATCAGTAATGCAGGGGCGCATCAAGGCAACCTGGAGCAAGTATTGGAGTGGGTCGAGGTGCTGGATGTGCGCAGTAGCGCTGAGGATCAACCGACGGTGCCGACGATACGACGCTATGAGCATGATGAACTGGGCCTATCCTATCGCCATAGTCGTTTCCGTGTGCAGCGTCGTATCCAGTTTGATGAGCAAGGCTATCCATTGGTTGCCCCACGGGGGCTGATTGAGCCGAATGAGATTATTATACAGTTGGGCGTGCGTCTTCATCGTGAGGACCCGCAGAAGCTACGTGCAACGATCGAGGAGTATAAACAGCATCGAAAGAGGACGCAGCCGCCTCAGCAGAGTGCAGGCTCGGTCTTCAAGAATCCGCCGGGGGACTATGCTGGCCGTCTGATAGAGCATGCAGGCTTGAAGGGTATGGTTCACGGGAAGGCGCGAATTTCGCAGCGCCACGCGAATTTTATTGTCAACCTGGGAGGAGCAAGTGCGGCCGATGTGGCAATGCTGATTAAAGAAGCTCGTAACCGCGTCTATGAACGGTTTGGGGTGGATTTGGAATTGGAGGTCGAGTTGCGCGGGCGATGGGAGGTATGATCATGATAAAGAAACCACTAAAGGAGCAAACAGCCTTTCACGGCTATCATACGAAGGAACATCACGTCGAGACGAATATTCGTAGGCGGGTGGTTGACAAGACGATAAAACCGGTTCAGCCGTCAACGTGGACAATGCGGGCGGACCGGCGAGAGCAACTGCGGCGCAGACGGGGGCATACGTACACGATGTTGGTGCCACGTACGCTGGCGCAGACGGGGATGCCGGCCACAAGTGGACGCAGACGGACGATGAGGCATGTGCAGCAGCATAATGGTGGTTCGCCGGTGCCGTTGCGCAGCAGGCGGCACGGAAGTTGCAGAGGCTTCTTTGCCAGGGTGCTGGCTTTGCTGGTTGTGCTGGTAATAGGGGCTGTAGGGGTCAACTTTGCTCTGACCAGCCCGGCGTTTCGTGTGCAAGAGGTGAGTGTGGTGGGAACACAAAATCCAGCACTCGTCAGTAGTATTGAGCATATGGGTATCCAGGGTCAGAATATTTTTCTGGTGGATACTGCAGCGCTGACGTCTAGTATCGAGATGGAGCCGTTGGTGGCTTCTGCGAGCCTGGAGAAGCAGTGGCCAAATCAACTGAGGGTGACCGTTGTTGAGCGGGTTGGAGTGTTGCTGTGGCAGACGGAGCAAGGGACGTACGGTGTGGACAGGCAAGGGGTGGTGATGGCGCCTGCGAGCGAGACGGTAGGAGCGGATCAGTTGATGACGGTGGTAGACATGCGAAGTCGACAGGTGGGGGTGTCGGGACAGTCGATAGGGACTGGAGCGCGCTTAAACCAGGCGGATGTTGCGTTTGCGCTGCAGGTGTTTGCGCAATTGCCGCGGGTGACGGGGATAAACAACTTTACATTAGATTATGATGCTGCGGATGTGGCATCTATGGGAGGAAGTGGGTCATACGTGGTCCATGGCCCGGATGGCTGGGTAGCTTATGTGGGTGGTGCGAATGATGCTAATCCGCTGGATAACCGGTTGATTGAATTGCAGCAGATTCTAGCATTGGCGCAGAAGCAACAGCTTAAGCTGGCGACAATAGATTTGCGTTTTGGATTGCGCCCCATTTATACATTGAATCCGTAGGGGCGAGCGGGGTGTAGAGTGGATGGGTGGGCCCTTGTGCTGCGAAGCATCGCCGAAGGCGCTTGCCCTATGAGAGCGTCTCACTTGTAGCGCCAAAAAAGGAGCCTAGATCGTGCAAGAGCGGGTGATCGTCGGCATCGACGTAGGAACAACAAAGATCTGTGTTCTTGTTGGCGAGTTGGATCGCGACGGGAAGATGAATATTGTTGGCGTTGGCACCTGCCCTTCGCAGGGGTTGCGCCGTGGGGTGGTAGTGAATATCGAAGAGACCGTCACATCCATTGCAGCGGCGCTGGACCGTGCTGAACGCCTTTCGGGGAAGAAAATCACTACAGCCTATGTGGGTATTGCGGGCAACCACATAAGTTCGGAGAATAGCAAAGGCTTTGTGGCGATCTCGCCCAGCCACCGGGATATCATGCAAAATGATATCAGCCGGGCTATTGAGGTTGCGCGCGCAATTGCCATTCCGGCGAATCGCGAGGTGATTCATGTCATACCGCGCGGCTATGTGGTGGATGGGCAGGAAGGGATCAAGAACCCAATTGGTATGTCTGGTTTCCGGCTGGAGGTAGAGGCGCATATCATCACAGGTGCGGTTTCATCAATTCACAACTTAATTAAGTGTGTACATAAGGCAGGGGTAGAGATCGAGGACCTGGTGTTAGAGCCGCTGGCATCGAGTGAAGCGGTGCTGGAGGATGGGGAGACCGATCTGGGGGTAGCGCTGGCAGACATTGGAGGTGGCACGACGGATATCGCTGTCTTCTCCGACGGGGCTATCTGGCAATCGGTGGTATTACCGATTGGTGGGAATCTGATTACGAGTGATATTGCTATCGGTTTGCGCCTACCCTTTGGTGTGGCGGAGGAACTCAAGGTGACCTATGGTCACTGCGACCCGGCGACGATAGCCGATGACGATATGATAGACCTGGCACAGTTTATGCCGGGTACGAATGACCTGGTACCACGCAAATTACTGGCGGAGATCATTCAGGCCCGGGTGGAAGAGCTGTTTGAGATGGTACACGAGGAGATCAAGAAGTCTGGATATGATGGACTGCTACCGGCAGGCCTGGTGCTGACGGGTGGTACGGCAGAGTTGCCGGGTATCCTGGAGTTGGCGGGGCAGACGCTCGATCTACCGGCACGTATCGCGTCACCGTTGGGGTTGTATGGCCTGGCCGATTCGATCAGTCGCCCGGCTTACGCGACGGCGGTTGGTTTGTTGATGTGGGGATTACGCCATACCTCGCTCCTAATTGACGAGGAGGAGCAAAGGGATCGTGGGTCAATGAGTCTGATTGCTCGTCTAGGCCGCTGGTTGCGTGCGTTTATTCCTTAAGAAGGGGGCCACGAAATGGTATTATTGGGACAACATTCAGTTGAGGGTTTCGCCCAAATCCGTGTCATAGGAGTTGGAGGCGGGGGGAGCAATGCGGTGAACCGCATGATTCAAGCCAATATGATGGGTATTGAGTTTGTCGCGGTCAACACCGATGCTCAGGCGCTATTGATGACGGAGGCACCTCATAGTATCCGCATCGGTGATAAGCTAACTCGTGGCCTGGGTGCGGGTGGCAATCCGAGTATTGGGGCCAAGGCTGCGGAAGAGAGTGCGGAGGAGATGTACGAGGTGCTCAAAGGCTCCGACATGGTCTTTATCACGGCCGGTATGGGTGGTGGTACGGGCACAGGAGCCAGCCCGATTGTGGCGCAGATTGCTCATGAACTCGGGGCGCTGACGGTTGGTGTGGTGACCAAGCCTTTCACTTTCGAGGGCAACAAGCGCCGCCTGGCGGCCGAGGAAGGTATTGCCAACCTGAGGCAGCATGTGGATACGCTGATTACTGTGCCTAATGATCGCCTGCTGCAGGTTGCTGACAAGAAGATGCCACTTTCAGAGGCTTTCCGCCTGGCTGATGATGTGCTGCGCCAGGGCATTCAGGGCATTAGTGATCTGATAACGGTGCCTGGACTGATCAACCTGGACTTTGCGGATGTGAAGACGATTATGTCGGCGGCGGGCTCGGCATTGATGGCGATTGGTGAGGCGAGTGGCGATAACCGTGCAGTGGATGCGGCGCATCTGGCGATTAACAGCCCGTTACTTGACATCGATATCAGTGGTGCACATGGGGTGCTATTCAATATTACAGGCGGCCTGGACCTGACGTTGTACGAGGTCAATGAGGCGGCCGATATTATCAGCAAGGCGGCTCACCCTGAGGCGAATATCATTTTTGGTGCGGTTCAGGATGCCCTCTTCGATGGGATGGTCAAGATTACGGTGATTGCTACGGGTTTTGATATGCAAGGGCAAACGCGCATGCCGTCGATGCAGCAGAGCCAGGGGCGCCAGGAGTACAATCGGAGTATGTTTTATCCTGCGTCTTCGTCGTCTATGGGTGGTGCTGGCAATGGCAGCGCGCCGGTGCGTCAGCCGCAGCCAGTTAGTCATCAGGGGTCACATCAGGGGTATGGTTCACTGCCTGTGACTCCGCCGCCGATGAATGTTTCGAATCATCCGACGGGGCCGGTACGAGCGCCTGCGCAGCCGGAGCCGGTCATGCGCCGGCAGGTGATGGCCGCTCCGATGGAGGAGTTGCAACGGCGAGTGGTGCAGCCGGTGGCGCAAGATGTGCTTGAGGATGAGTACGACGGGGGAAGTGAGGCTGCCAATGCGCAAGGGAATCGAGGAAGGCGTGAGCAATTGCCTGCGCCGGAGCCGGAGGCGCAACCGGCACAGCGCCCGGTTACTCCGAGCGAGCAGAGGCCGCAGAGGCCTGTTCGTCGACCCGATCCGAAGGTGCTTGATCTCCAGCGTGGAAGTCGGAATGCCCCTTCTGGCGATGCGATCGATATCCCGGCGTTCTTGCGGAAAAGATAGAGGGTAAGTCAAGAGAAAAATCTGGTAGAGGCTCGCCTCTACCAGATTTTTCTCTTGACTTGTGCATAGGCTCAAATCAGCCGGGGCCGACTCTGTTGCGGGTCCTGCCCAGTTCACCGGGGATGTCGCCGAGGTTGATGCGGTTGACGACGACACGGACACCAGGGATGCTGACAAGCTCGCGCTCGAGTCGGTACTTCATCTCGTTTGTCGGTACTTCACCATAGAGGTTGACGATGTAGTTTTCGACGAGAGCTGAGATGTTCTTTGCGCCTTCGAGTTTGCCGGCGGCTCGTAAGTTCTCGATGCGGGCATTGACGGCGTTGAGAATTTCGTCTTCGGCGACGAGGAAGTTTCTGACGTCGATGACGCCTGGGAGTTTCAACAATTCTTCTTCGAGCGTTTTGCGTTGCGCCTCTAACTCGACCTTGCCATACAGTGCCAGTATGACGCCTTCGCGTTCAATCTCTATGTGGACGGGGTGTGCGCTCCACTCGGTGCTGCTGACCGTGACGACACGCTCTGCGACCTCTTCGGCACTTTGCAGAACTTCTTCTGCAAGGGGGGTTGGCCTGCCTGTCTCCATGGCTTGCGCATAGGACATTACCATGTGTGTTGGCCCGCCTTTTTCCTTGGGGGGGGCCATGGGATCTTCTAATGCCCAACCCATGATGGCGATGAGCACGAAAATGAGTGCAATAGCAGATATCCAAGGAGCACTGGAGATGAAGAGTACTCCACCTAGTGCAACAGCGATGGCCAAACTTAGAAGAATGGGCCAGAAGCTTGGGTTTGGTAGGTGGATGTGACTTTCTTCGTCGACAGGGTGTTCAAGCGCTTCCTGGTCACCCGCCGCGCTAGGCGCGGTCGCTTCTTCTGCGGTTGCATAGAGAGGATTATTCATAGGCTCTTGCTTGCCTCCGAGCATGTGTACGATCTTGAGAATCTGCTATGACGATGATGCTGCTACGTATAAGCATACCAGGAATGTGTGTGGGTTGCAAGCGTTTCGCGTGAGCAGGTTCTAATTGAGCCGTTCACCGAACTTCATGCCTCAAACCCCCCTTGACTCTTTCTCCTCTTCGTGGTATATTTTCTTTAGCAATGGAAACGATACGGTATCGAAACCTTACTGGAAGGGAGAGGGACAATCACAGTGACGACCAAGGAGGAGTTAGGAGGGTCTAAAGGGGGGCGTCCACGCAGTGTACAATCGCAGCAGGCAATTCTCGATGCAACGCTCACCTTACTGTCAACAGAAGGATTTGACGCAATGAGTATCGAAGCGATTGCTGCTCGAGCTGGCGTGGGCAAGAAGACGATCTACCGCTGGTGGACTTCAAAAGAAGCACTTGTTATCGATGCCATCAAGAGCTTGCAGCAGACGAAAGATCCGGTGATTGACACCGGATCTTTGCGCGAGGATCTCATCGTCATGTTCAGAAATGCGTTCCAGACCTGGAGCATGCCTTATGCGAGGGGATTAGTGGTCAAGCTGCTCGGGGTGATGACGACTCATCCTGAAGTCTACCAGGCATTCTATGACCAGGTCATCGCGCCTCGCTTCCAGCAGTTTACGCATGTGATTCAGCGGGCGCAAGCGCAGGGAGAAGTCCGGCAGGATCTTGACGCGAACGACATCATTGGTCTTCTCGCCGGTCCCGTATGGTATCACCTGTTTTTCGACGCGAGTAGCACATCTCTCGCGTCAGACCTGCCCGAACGGCTCGTCGATGCCGCCCTCCAGGGAATTGCAAGGCAAAGGAAACCCGAAGAAGGTGGCGTGGATGCAGCTTCGCGAAACGCTCAAGAGCAATGAGTAGGTACAACAGGATTGCTCATAGATACGACAGGATGTCTCAACGAATAGTGAAGATGACAAGCGGAACATGACACAGAAAGGAACATCATATGACTCAGGAACATGTCCCAGTTTTAATTGTTGGCGCTGGTGATGCAGGCTTATCCTTGTCTCTCCTGCTGCTCCAACAGGGGATTCACCCGCTGTTAATCGAGCGGCGCAGCGGCATATCGATCTATCCGCGCGCGCGCAACCTCAATTTCCGCACGTTGGAAGTTTTACGCGGGCTGGGATTGACAGCAGAGGTTCGCGCGGCTGGAACAAGACTCTCACAGGTGATCTTCAAGGAAAGCCTTGCCTCAAGCAAACAAGAGAATATACTCGATCCTACCGCACTGGCGGAACACTCAGAAGCAATCAGCCCGGACCCATTCGGTTGGTATTGTCCGCAGAGTCGGCTCGAACCGATCCTGCTTGCTACGATTCGGCAACGCGGCGGCGATGTGCGTTACAGCACAGAACTCGTCTCCTTTACACAAAATGAGCAGGGAGTGATCGCCACTCTCAAGGAACACGTCACCGGAAGATCGTATGTCGTTCGCTCCGATTACCTGATCGCTGCCGATGGTGCTCATAGCAGGATTCGTCAGACGCTCGGCATATCGTCGAAAGGGTTTGGGGTGCTTCCTGAGTACGTTAGCTTTGTCTACTTTCGATCTCCCTGGAAGGAGTTCATCGCAGGGCACGAAGCTGACGCGTTTGTGATCAAGAACGCAGATGTGCAGGGCATCTTCATAGTAGCCAGTGAGGATCTCGGGGTGTTTATGATTACGGACCGGCCCGCGCAAAGAGAATCCTTTGAGGATTTCACCGCCGAACGCTGGAAGGATCTGCTCCAGAAGGCGATTGGGAAACCGGATCTCGCCATCGAGATCGTGGACATCGCGCACTGGCAGCCCGCTGAGAGCGTTGCTGATCAGTTCCAGCAGGGGCGTGTATTCCTGGTCGGTGATGCGGCTCATACCATGCCTGCCTACAAGGGGCTTGGCGCCAACACGGCGATTCAGAGTGCGCAGAACCTGGCGTGGAAACTGGCCGCCGTACTAAAGGGACAGGCTGCTCACGAGCTTCTGGCAACCTACCAGGCGGAGCGGCATCCCGTCGGATGGTTTGCGGCCGAGCAGTCGCTCACGGGACCGGGCGCGGCCTGGCTGCCGAAGGGTACCCACGAGGAACTGCTTCCTGAGGAGAAAGACCTCCCATTCTTTTATCCCATTGTTGGCTACCGCTATCGCTCCCAGGCGATTCTCTCAGAAGACGCTGCCTCACCGTCGCAGGATGGGATAGAGCTGCTGGATCGCCAGGAACTGACTGGCCTTCCCGGCACGCGTGTGCCGCATCTGTGGCTTGAGCGGCAGGGGCAACGCATCTCCACGCTGGACCTGCTCGATGGCCGCTTCGTCTTGCTCAGCGGCAACGATGGAGCTGCCTGGTGCGAGGCGGCAGCTGCGGTAGCCGATGACCTGGGGATCGCGCTGGCGGCCTACCGTATCGGGCCAGATGCTGACCTCATCGATCTGGAACACGGCTGGCCCGCCAGGATGGGCGTGTCGTCTGATGGAGCGGTGCTGATCCGGCCTGATGGTTTTGTGGCCTGGCGCAGCAGTACCATGACGACCACTCCTCAGGCGACGCTGGAGCAGGTGCTGGCTCGTATCCTGGGCCGGTCTGCTGCTCTTTCCTCGTGAAGTACCCCAGCCCTAGAAGACTGATTCTTACCCACATTTTACAAAGTGATATACTACAAGGATGAACACACCAGACTTGTTGGATCCCAAGAGCTGGGCCGAGCGAACCTTTGGGGGCGTCCAACTGCACGAT
>WNFA01002333.1_pt1 | contig 31168 bp, 26 predicted proteins | sample 5400481 | NCBI WGS metagenome assembly WNFA01 (sample SAMN13153340, study PRJNA577476) | soil metagenome | isolation source: 120 cm saprolite under Douglas fir tree site 2 hole 1 replicate 2 | place: USA:California | collected 2015-04-18 | reverse complement strand
TCCGGCGCTGTGCTGCTATGGAGAATGTCGGTTGATGCAGACGTGCGGGAACGGGCACGGAATGAGCAGCTCAGTCTGCGGATCGTGGGTGGTTGCTTCTTGGGGTTGGCCGCTTACGTCGCTTACGAGTCCATTTCCGACCTTGTCAGCAGAAAAGCCCCTGAGCACAGCATTCCGGGGATCATTCTTGCCTGCGTTTCCCTCGTCGTAATGCCACTTCTCTCACGGGCTAAGAAACAGGTGGCCAACGAACTCGGAAGCTCGGCCATGCACGCCGATGCCAAGCAGACAGATTTTTGTGTCTACTTGTCGGCAATTCTGTTGTTGGGACTGGTCCTTAATGCGGCTTTGGGATGGTGGTGGGCCGATCCGACTGCTGCCCTCATCATGGTTCCTCTTATTGCGAAAGAAGGGGCGGAGGCGATAAGGGGCGAGACGTGCTGCGATTGACTGCACTCACGATTTTCGGCCGAAGAACGCGAACGAATGCATGGGCCGTGTCAGCAGATCGCAGTGGAAAAAGACCACCATAAATTTATGCAACTCGCGCATGAACTGCACAACCTGATCGAGCGCAAGGAACATCGACAGGAAGCAAATCCGCCGGAGCCAAAGCAAGCCCCTAATAACCAGCCACACGTCACTTAAGACACGGCCCCAACTGTTTGCAGCCGTGCATCCAGTTCCCTGAATGTCGTAAGCTATAGACAAGGAGACTCGCTTTGCGCTGCAGCCGGTGTGGGAATGAAAATCCGGGTACGAACCGATTTTGCGGTTTGTGTGGGGCATCGTTGTTGCCTGCGGCGCCTCCGGCTCCGGTGCGGAGTGAGGTTGCAACCCAGGCGGCAGCCCAGGAATCTGCGCGCGATTCTGCGGCGCAGCAGACAGCGCCCGTTTCCCCCTCTTCTTCCTCTTCCTCTTCTCCGCGGGCCACAGTCCGCGTGCCGGTGGAACCTCCTTCCATTTCCGGGCCTTCGTTTCTTGGGCTCAATCAGCCCGCGCCTTCTGCGCGCAAATCGAGCTTGGGACACGGTTCGCATCTGGATCGCAGTTCAGGCAGTCTCGACTATCTGCTGGAAGACGATGAAGAGCCGCGAAGTGGCGGCGCGGCAAAGATCTTTCTGATTCTTGTCGCTCTGGCCTTGGCAGTTGGATTCGGATATTTGCGCTTTCGGCATGAAGGGTTATCGTCGCTGATGTCAGGGATCAAGAAATCGCCTGCGGCCGCGCAGCCGAGTTCGGACTCGGGCCAGGCTGCGTCCGATGGCGCGCCCTCGAGTGGGACGGATGCCGGCTCGGGTTCGAATGCGAATCCGTCGGCTTCGGGAGCGCCGTCGCAACCCGCGATCCAGGCGATTCCGGATGCTGCCGCTGCTCCAGCCTCGGGTAATCCAGCATCGGGCAACGCGCCTTCGGCGAGTACTGATGCGCCGTCTTCCGGTGCGAGGGGCGGAGCGGCAACGCCGCCCAGCGCGGCTCCAGCAACAACACCAGCAGCGCCCGCAGGCACGACTAAAGATGAATCTGCCGCGCCTGGTGACGCCGCCGCAGCGGACTCAGACCCGAACAAGGCACCTTCGGGAACCGCATCCGTTCCGAAGCGTCCAGAGCGGCCCCGCACCACTCCGAAGCCCACTCCGGCAACCGTGCGTGATCCGGTGAGTGAGGCGGAGAAATATATCTACGGGCGCGGGGGAGCGCTGCAGGATTGCGATCGCGGACTGCGGCTCCTGCGGCCTGCAGCAGAGCAGGCGAATCCGCGGGCGATGATTTCCCTCGGCGCGCTGTATACGACGGGAGTTTGCACTCCGCGGGATTTGCCGACAGCCTATCGATGGTTTGCGCTGGCGTTGCGCAAGCAGCCGGACAACCAGCCTTTGCAGGAGAATCTGCAGCGGTTGTGGACCCAGATGACACAACCGGAGCGGCAGCTGGCGATCAAGCTGAGCCAGTGATGCAAGGCAACTGAACCCGCGTTCTTTCGGACAGTTACACAAACTGCGTTCCCAATTTCGGGTCGTATCAGGAAAGGACTGGACAGCCGAGGCGGCTGTCGCTACGTGAGCATTCATGCTGCTGGCATTTCGCGGGCGAAGCGCCCGCACCACATTGCGATTTGTGGCATCCTTTCTTATGAGTCCAGCGTCTTTCTTTCGCCCGTGAAAACTTCGGCGAGGGTCGGTCGTGTCTTTCGGGGAATGATTGTGCTGGCGCTCCTGGTGGGTACAGGAGCGGGTGGGCAGCAAGCGTCCGACCATGCCGTTCCTCACTCCAAACATTCTTTTGGGCGAAAGTTGAAGCTGAACGGCGTAAACGATTTCGCGGAGGTTACGCCGACGCTTTATCGCGGGGCGCAGCCTTCGCATACAGGTTTCGAGTCGCTGGCGAAGATGGGGATCGACATTGTGGTCGATGTGCGCGGGACGAAACGCGACGGAGAGGGGCGCGAGGTCAACCGGCGGGGGATGAAGTATGTCTCGATTCCATGGCACTGTCCGTTCCCGCGAGATGAGGTGTTTGCGCGCTTCCTGAAAATCATCAAGGCGAATCCGGGCAAGAAGGTTTTCGTGCACTGCCGCATCGGAGACGACCGCAGTGGAATGATGATCGCGGCGTACCGCATGGCGCTGGAAGGATGGTCGGCGCATGAGGCTAGAGAAGAGATGGAACAGTTCGGGTTCACACGGTCGCATCATTTGATCTGTCCCGGGCTCGCGAGATATGAGAGCAATTTTCCGGAGCACTTGCGGAAGAATCCGATATTTCGCGGGTTGCGGCCTGGACACTAGAAGGACACGTTGAAAAAAATCAGAAATCAAAAGCCCCACCCTCTCGCCAAGAACGCGAGAAGGATGGGGCACCCCGGTATCGTTGGGGTCTTACGGAGTCAGCTTGTAGATGGTGCCGTCGTTGGAGGGGCCGCCGTGAACTGTGGCGCCGTAGAAATTCCCTTTCGAATCCGAAACCAGGCCATTGTAGGCGAACCCCGGACCCGGCGTGCCGGGAAAGCCGTAGAGTACGGTTTCGGTCCAGCCGCTTCCGGACTTGCGAGTCAGCTTGAAGATGGTGCCGCACTCGCATCCTGAGGCGCCGCCCTCGCTGGTGGTGCCGTAGAGATTGCCGGCGGTGTCGGCTACGAGCGTGCTGATGGGATTGCCGCCGTCCGTTCCTCCCTTGAAGCTGTAAAGCACGCGCTCATTCCAGGTGCCGTTTTGCCGGACCAGCTCGTAGACCGTGCCGAGGTCGTTCGCTCCGGCGTAGTAGGTGGTGCCGTAGAGACGACCGGCGCTGTCGCGGACAAGGCCGCCGTACGGGAGTGCTCCATCGGGCGAATCCTTGAAATCGTACAGCGAAGTGAACTGCCACTCACCGGTCAAAGTCGGCGTCAGATGGAAAACTACGCCCAGGCCATGGAGCCCACCAACGGTGGACGTGCCGAAGACGTGTCCGGCAGAATCAAAGATCATGCGACCAGCTGATCCGCCCAAGCCATCGTTCCCGCCAGTGAAGGTGTGGATGACCCTGAAGGTCCAGCCGCTCGAGCTCTTTTGAATAAGATAAACCGTCCCCACGCCAAACGCGCCGCCGGTGGGCGCCATCCCGAAGATATTCCCGGATTTGTCGATCGCTAGTGGCGCCCCCGGGCCGGAGCCATCGTCGCCTCCGCTGAAAGTGTGGACGACGCTGAAGTTCCACACGCCGCCACCCACCTTGGCGAGCTGAAATACTGTGCCGCAACCGCCCTCGCAGGATCCTCCGCCTCCGGTTACAGCAGTGCCGTAGAGGTTGCCCTTGGGATCAAGCGTGACGCCCTTGTAGGGCTCTCCGCCATCGGAGCCGCCAGTGAAATTGTAGAGCACGGTGTGAACGCCGGCGGTTGTGACCTGGAAAACCGTGCCGCCGCCGTAGAGGCCGCCTTGCACGGAGGTGCCGTAGATGTTGCCGGCCTGATCCATGACGAGATCAGTGTCGGTGTATTCCCCGTCGCTGCCTCCGGCGAAACTGTAGACCAGCTGCGTCGTGCTGGCTGCGCGGGCGATGCTGGACAGCATTGCGATGACTGTGACGACGGCCAGAATGGCGGTCTTAGACTTCGAAAGTCGCGTGCTTCCCATTTTCCCCCTCCGTTGCGGAGCAGTCCGGGCACAGTGAGGTTGCGGCAGCTCCGCGCGTTGGAACTATAGCACTGAAAGCGCGGCTCGGCGCGAGGACCAGCGCAATTTGACGAGTCTTTGACATTTGAGTCGGCGGTCTACCTAGACAGCGGAGGCGGATAAGCCACGGCGAGGCCCGAAGGCGGCAGGAGAGTAGCAGGTTCATGTGGCGACAGCCGCCCTCGGCTGTCGACCCGAGCGCACGCAGTTCGGCGGTTTGGGTCGCGGCGGCAAGAGCCCGTCGAGTTTTGCTCGACCGGACAGCCGAGGGCGGCTGTCCCCACATGGTTCGTGGAGAGATTCTGTTTCAGATCGTCACCGAGGACGCGGCGGACATGATCGCGCCGCGTCGGACTACCGCAATCCCCCAAGCGGAACCTGCAATGCCGGGCCCTCGGTCAACACAACTGATCGTTCGATCAAGGTCTCCAGTTGCATGACGTTTCCCGGCCAACTGAAATCCGTAAGGAAACTCATGGTCGCGGCCGGGATCCTCTCAATGCGCTTGTTCAAGCGGCGAGCAAACTTCTGCATGAAATAGTGTGCCAGCGCCGGAATGTCGTCGCGTCGTTCGCGCAGGGCTGGAACCTGAATGGCAAATACCTTCAGGTGGTAGTACAGATCGCCACGAAACATTTCCGCAGCGACCCGATCTTCCAGATCGTATCTGGTGGTCGCGATCAATCGCACGTCCACCTGAATGCTTTCCGTGCCGCCCAGTCGTTCAAATTCGCGCTGCTGTAGTAAGCGAAGCAGCTTGGCCTGGAGGGCTAGTGGGACGTGCGCGATCTCATCCCACAAGAGCATCCCTTTGTTTGCCTGTTCGAGACGCCCCTCATGTCCGAACAACATGCTCTCCAGCGTCCCGATCGAAGCCGTCGCGTGCCTGATCTTCACGAAACTCTCGTTCCTTCTAGCGCTAACACAGTGAATGGCCCGGGCAATCGAGGTCCTACCCGACCCGGGTTCACCGACAATCAACACCGGAGCATCAGTCAGCGCCACTTTGAGCGCCATCTCCAGTACTCGCTTCATCACCCCGCTCTCACTGACGATCTCCCGAAAGCAACTCCTGAATTGTTCTTCCATAGATAGATTCGTCGCAGGCAGTCCTTTCCCATCAGGAGGGTGTTTTTCGTGATGGGCTCCGGCGCGCTGAGACACACGTGGTTTGAGCCTCGGTTTAGTTCTGCTGCGAACCTAGCACCTCGAATGGTGACGAATCTATTCTGCGTTCGTACGGTGGGCTTTACGTTTGGACCGACAAACCTTACGAAGGTTTAGGCTGTTTACCCTTGGAATGGGTTTTCGGCCGAGTAAATTCAAACACAGCGGATTAAGGAGTTGACAAGCCAAGCTTTGGGTGTAGGGTTTATTCCCAGTTGATTTGGTTCCCAATTCAACGGTAAAAGGTAAGAGCAGAGTCCATGCAGTTCGGACCGGTGCCGCAGGGGGGGAATTGGCTCCGGAACACTGTGCGCATACTCGCCGGGTAAGCGGTGTGGTGACGTTAGATTTTGCCCGCCAAGACGATCCCGATGGTTCGGTGTACTCCGGGGTGGTCTCCGTAGGTGTGTGTGAAGAGTGCGGACATATGGAACTGTACGCAAAACTTCACAGCTTGCTCTGTGATTGGCTGCGAATGACCGAAAGTTGACGCGTCGTTTGCCACTGACGCGGCCCGAACCTAAAGTGTGCTCGTCAAGCTGAGTCGGGTCGCGTGGTGAAACTCTCCGATAGGCGTTCCATAATCGAGTCTCATGGTGGACAATTTGTCTCTCATGTCCGCTTCCCCGAGCGCGTTGTTCCAGGTCATTTACCGGTCGTTCGCAATGATGCTCCATAACTGAGGTAATCCGTGACGACGCAACCCGTGGGTACGCAACTGCGAAAGACCGGAATTGGAGTGGTCGGCGAGGTGCCGTGGGGCACTCATTTCTTCATGTTTTACGAGAGCAAGGAAGACCTGCTCGACGTGCTCGTCCCTTATTTCAAGGCCGGGCTGGAAAGCGGCGAACTCTGCCTTTGGCTGGTGTCTGAGCCGCTGACAGAGGAAGAAGCACGGAATGCCCTGCACAAGGCCGTCCCCAATTTGGAGCGGTATCTGGCGGACCGCAGCATCGAGATTTTAGGCGGTCAGCGATTCTATGTCTCGGGCGACAATTTGGATCTGCAGCGGGCCATCCGGACCTGGGCCGAGAAGACGGCGTCCGCCCTCAGCCGCGGATACGCCGGGTTGCGGGTGAGCGCCAGCACCGCGTGGCTGGAGCGCAAAGACTGGAACGCATTTTCCGACTATGAAAGCGCAGTGAATCAGTCCATACGCAACTGGCGGATGACGGCTCTATGCACCTATCCCCTGGCAGGAAGCACGGCTGCGGAAATTCTCGACGTGACCCGCACCCACCACTTTGCCATCGCTCGAAGAAACAAAGCCTGGGAGGTGGTGGAAACCTCCGAACTGAAGCAGGCCAAATCGGAGATCAAGAGACTGAACGATGAACTCGAGCGGCGTGTCGTCGAGCGTACCCAACAGCTTACGGCCGCCAATGAAGCGCTGAAAAAAGAGATTGCCGAGCGTGAGCGGGCAGAAAGGGACTTACGGCGAAGTGAAGATCACCTGCGGCGTGTCATAGACACAATTCCGCAGGAGATCTGGAGCGGTCCACCCGACGGCTCGCTGGATTTCTGCAACGCGCAATGGCGCTCCTCCACGGGTTTCACGCAGCAGGAACTGCAAGGCGAGGGTTGGCAGCGCATGCTTCATCCCGATGATCGGGAGCGGGTCTTGAAGGCTTGGGGGGAATCCGTAGCCAACGGCACACCTTACGAGCAGGAAGAACGTCATCGCGCCGCCGGCGGGCAATATCGCTGGTTTCTATCGCGTGGCGTGCCCCTCATGGACCCAGAGGGACGCATTGTCCGATGGTACGGTACGAATACCGATATCGAGGATCGAAAGGAAGCCGAAGACCGCCTGCGGCTGGTCATTGACACACTTCCTGCGCTGGCGTGGAGCAAATTACCCGATGGCTCCGCTGATTTCTTGAATCAACGTTTCCGGGAGTACACGGGTCTTTCCGTGGAAGAAGGACTGGGCTGGGGCTGGATGATGAAAGCATTTCATCCCGAAGATCGCGCACAGGAAGAATGGCGGGCAGCTTTTGCGGCGGGACAACCCTTCGAGAAAGAGGCTCGAATGAGACGGGCGGACGGGGCATACCGCTGGTTCCTGCATCGCGCTGTGCCCTTGCGCGATGAGTTGGGGAAGGTCGTTAAATGGTACGGAACAACTACTGACATCGAAGAGCGAAAGCGCACGGAGGCGGCACTGCAGGAGTCGCAGGCCGCACTGGCCCGGGTGGCTCGCATCGCGACCATGGGTGAGCTGACAGCTTCCATCGCGCATGAGATCAACCAGCCGCTCGGGGCTATGGTCACGAATGGAAGTGCTGCCCTGCAGTGGTTGACCGGACAACCGCCCGATCTGGTGGAGGCGCGGGAAGCCGTCGAGGAAGCAATCCGGGAGGCGAATCGGGCGAGCGAGGTGATTGGGAGAATTCGCGCGTTGCTGCAAAAAGCGCCGCCTCAGATGGAACGCCTGGAGGTGAATGCCGTCATCCGGGAGGTGCTGGCTTTGGCCAAGCACGAGCTTGTCAGGAGCGGGGTTACGGTGCGAATGGACCTGGCCCCTGACGTTCCCGCAGTGCTTGGTGATCGCGTTCAGCTGCGGCAAGTTATGTTGAACTTGATCCTGAACGCCATTGAAGCAATGAATATGATTACCGATCGGAGGCGGGAACTTTTCATCACGTCCGCTAAACATTCGGAGGGCGTGCTGATCAAGGTTCAAGATTCCGGGAAAGGACTCGATCCGGAGTATTCCGACCGCATCTTCGACACGTTCTTTACCATCAAGCCGGGGGGGATTGGAATGGGACTGTCCATCAGCCGTTCGATTGTCGAAGCCCATGGCGGTAGTTTGTCCCCCAGGTCCGGAGCTTCCCAAGGAGCGATTTTTGAATTCACTTTGCCAAACGCAGACCTTGCCGATGAACGACTCGCGTAGCGTTGTGTTTGTGATCGAAGATGACGCATCCATGCGCGATGCGCTGAAGAGGCTCATTCGTTCAGTGCATCTGGAGGTCGAACTGTTCGGCTCGGCTCAGGAGTTTCTGCAAAAGGCCCGCCTGGATGTTCCAAGTTGCCTTGTCCTCGATGTCAGATTGCCCGGAATCAGTGGGCTCGATTTCCAGCGCAAGCTGGCTGAATCCGGCATTCCCATTCCCATCATCTTTATCACCGGGCACGGTGACATCCCAATGTCGGTTCGGGCCATGAAGGCAGGTGCGGTTGAGTTTCTCCCCAAGCCATTCCGCCACCAGGATCTGCTGGATGCGGTTCAAATCGCCCTGGAGCGCGACCGGACCAGACGGCAACGAGAAACAGAAATTGCCGCACTGCGGGAGCGCTTTGAATCGCTGACGCCTCGTGAGCGGGAGGTCTTGCCGCTGGTAGTTTACGGCCTGCCCAATAAGCAGGTCGCCGCCGAGATTGGTACCAGCGAAACTACGGCGAAGGTCCATCGCAGCCAACTCATGCGAAAGATGGGTGCGGACTCCTTACCTGAGCTGGTGAGAATGGCGGAGAAAATCGGAATCCCAGTTGCAAAGCCCTAAACTTTCGTATGGTCACACTGCAACGAACGTAAGGCCCGTCTTCCACGAAGGAAGAACAGATTCGCCATCTGTGCAATGTCTTGCTGCGCGCGGCTGTCACAAAATATTCAAGAGGAGAATTGGGCGCTTTTGCGAAAAGGCGTCGGTTCGTCCTCCAGCCCGCCCTCCCTCAGGGCGGGTTGTTTCAGCGACTCGAAACCAATCCCCGCTGGGAGGCCGTGCTCTTCCCGAAACCTGTCTGTGGAGAGTTTCTAGCGGGCGCCGTTGCCGGGGGAGACCACTCGTCCGTACTCCGAGGCGCGGCTTAGGCGGTCGAACATCCTCCAGGCGGCAAGGGATACCTTGCTGATGGCGTCTTCGCCGTCGCGTTCATCGCGCAGGAAGGCAGTCATCACGCAGATCACGTAGGGGCGTCCTTCGACAAAAACGACACCGGAGTCATTGCGCACGCCTTCGAGTGATCCGGGCTTGTTGGCGATCTTGAGATCGGCGGGGAGGTCGCGGGGGATCCACGAACTCTTGTTCGTGCTGAGCATTCTGAAGAAATCGGCGGTGGATTCCTTGTTGAGCACCTTGCCGCGGTAAATGGCGTCGAGCAGGGTCATCATTTCGCGGGGAGTAGAAACGTTTTCGCGGCCTTCAGCGGCGGCCTTGAGGTCCATCATTTTGCGGCGCAGGCGGGTGTGGGAAAGTCCGAGGGAGTCGAGCATGGAGTTGACGCTGTCCATGCCGACCCGGTCGATCAGGACGTTGGTGGCGGAGTTGTCGCTGACCGCGACCATCATGGTGGCAAGATCGCGCAGGGTGATGCGGGTGACGCCGGGGGTGAGTCCGCCCATGATGTCGCTGTCTGGCACGAGATCCGAGGCCTGTACGGTGTAGGGGTCGGTGAGCTTGAGTTTGCCCTGCTGCGCCTGCAGGTAGAGTTGGGCGAGGACCGTGATCTTGATCGAACTGGCTTGCGCGAAGGCCTCGTTTTCGTGGAGGAAGAAATGGTCTCCCGTGGTGAGGTCTTCAATGGCTACGCCCATGACTCCGTCGAGGTGCTGGTCAATGTCGTGGATGGTGGATTCTAGCTTTTGCCAGAGAACCTGGAGCTTTTCATTGGGAGTAGAGGGTGGTGACACAGTGGAGGTCTGGGCGAGGACCGTCGCAATGAACAATGAGACACAGATCAGAGTTCTCAATCAGCTTCCTCCGAGAGGACACATTATACGGATTGAAGCCTGGCATGAGCTAAGAGGACTCCTATCGAGGCCCCAGCACTATCTGCGCAAAAGGGATTCTTCGACTACTTCGCTCAGAATGACAGCTGTTAAGGGGATGACAGCTGCTAAGAGGTTTGTTTCACGCGAATTGTCACCCGGTTTGTCCGATGAGCAGACAATAGCCGTCAGGGTCCTCAACACACACTTCGCCCTTTGGCATGTACTCAGGATAAGTGATGGCCGAAACGCGCACTCCGGACGTGAGCAGGTGATCGCGCAAGGCGATGAGGTTGGGTGTGTACAAGTAAAACAGTACCGCTTGCTGGCTGGCGACTACAGGCTCGCTGGCACGCGCGAACATCAACTCTGCGCCTTCGCAAGCTACGTGAGCCCACTGCAGGCCCCCGGTACTTCCCTTCAGGCTGCCGCGCAGTTCCATTCCGAGCATTCTGTAGAAGTCGACGGAGCGTTGCACGTCGGCAACGTGCGCCATGGGGATCAGGCCGGTGGCTTTCGCACTCGTGGATGGTTCACCCATCGATCCTTGCCTCCCGCAATTGCTTCACGGCGGTTTCCGAGCTTACGGGGGAATAGTAGACCTCTTTGAAAGTATAGGAACGGGCCTTCGAGCCGAGCACGGGAAGGATCTCGATGTGCCAGTGATAGTCGTCGTCAATCGTTTTCCAGTAGCCGAGAGTCTTCGAGGGATGCTGGCTGTTCGGTGAAGTATGCAGCACAAGATGGAATTCCTCGGTGAACGCGCGGACGCGTTGCAGCGTGCGCCGAAGAATTGCTGCCAGATCGGCGAGTTGGCCCTGGCGCACGAGCGCGGTGCGCTCGAACGCAGCGTCGTGATTGCGGGGAAGAATCCAGGCTTCGTAGGGAACGCGGGGCGCGTAGGGGCAGAGGGCAATGTAGTCTCCGCGGCTTTCGATCACGCGCAGGGCCTGACGCTCTTCCTGGTTGATGATGTCGCAAAAGACGCAGCGTTCCTTGGTCAGGAAATACTCGCGACCCGCGCGGAGTTCGTACAGTACTCGGCGCGGGACGAACATGGTGGCGGTGATTTGCGACGTGGGATGGCTGAACTCCTGTCCGGCATTCGCGCCATGGTCTTTGAAGAGGCTGACATATTTGATGCGCGGATCGCGCTTGAGATCGAAGATGCGCTCGGCGGCCAAGCGAAAGAACCACTCGATCTCCGCGTCGCTGGCATTCCAAATATGGCGGTCGTGGCTCGGGTTCTCGACCAGAACCTCGTGCGCGCCGACCGAGTGCATGCGGTCGTAGAGGCCGTCGCCACGGCGTCCGGGCTCGCCTTCAATGTGATAGAGCGGCGTGGGATGCACTACTGCGCGACCGGACCAGGGCGCGCCCCCGGTGTTGGGCATGGTGGCGATGACCTGGAGAGCGGAACCGGCGTCGGGACAGAAGCGGCAGACGGATTCAAGGCGTGGCCCGGCGGGATCGTCTCCGGTGATGACCCAGGAGCGCGTGATGGGATCCTTGCGCAGTTCCATGGCATAGGTAAACACCGCGGGAGAAGGCCCGTCAACTGCGATTTCCACCGCTGCGTTGTGACCACTGCCGCAGAAGCTGGGCACAGTGCTTTGTTATAATCCGCGCTCGAAGAACAAACCATAAACCACGAAGCGGACGCCGGTCCACGAAGGAAGACGGCGTTGTTTTCCTTCGTGTAACTTCGAGTCCTTGGTGGTTGATTTAGTTCTGCTTTATGACCGAGCCGTCCACTCCGCTGATGCGGCAGTATGCCGCCGTCAAAAAAGAGCATCCCACCGCGTTGCTGTTCTTCCGCCTGGGAGACTTCTACGAACTCTTCTTCGATGATGCGATTCTCGCCGCCAAAGAGCTGCAGATCACGCTGACTTCTCGCAACAAGGAGAAAGGCATTGCGGTACCAATGTGCGGCGTGCCGTACCACGCGGCGGAGGGATACATTGGCAAGCTCATTCGCAAGGGGTTCAAGGTTGCGATCTGCGAGCAGATGGAAGACGCGCGGCTGGCGAAAAAGCTGGTGCGCCGGGAGGTGACGCGGGTAGTCACGCCGGGGACGGCGGCGGATTCGTCGCTGGGGTCGGAGGAGAATAACTTTCTCGCGGCGCTGGCGCAGGTTGGAGAGCGGGTCGGGTTTGCGGCTTTGGATCTGTCGACGGGGGAGTTTCGGGCTACGGAGTTTGTTGGCGAGGGGGCGTTGCGGCGGGTGCAGGAGGAGTTGGAGCAGTTGCGGCCTAAGGAGTTGCTGTATGGATCGGCGGCGCCCCTGTTCGAGGGCGCAGGTGCTCCGCGGGAAAAGCTGCCGAGCTTCGCTCGGCCGGACAGCCGAGAGCCTGCCCTGAGCTTGCCGAAGGGACGGCTGTCCCCACATGGTCCGTCACGCTTTACCGAGACTCCTCTGGATGACTGGATTTTTGCGCCGGATCACGCGATTCCACTTTTGGAGAATCATTTCGGGGTTTTGTCGCTGGAAGGATTTGGGCTGGCCGGGCGCATGGCCGCCGTGGCGGCGGCTGGAGCGATCCTTTACTACGTGCGCTCGACGCAACGCGGGTCGCTCGATCACGTGGATCGCATCGGATGGTACGAGCGGCAGAACTGCCTGGTGCTGGACGCCGTTACAGTGCGAAATCTGGAATTGATCGAGCCGCTGTTTGCCGGGGCCGATGCCGGTGTGACTCTGTTTCGGTCGATAGATTGTGCTGTCACGCCGATGGGCAAACGGCTCCTCCGATCATGGCTACTGCGGCCGTCCATGGACTTGGGCGAAATCAATGCGCGGCTGGATGCGGTGGAGGCGGGCGGCAAGGATCTGATGGCGCGGGAGGAGTTGCGGCGAGCGCTCGATGGAGTACTCGACCTGGAGCGGCTGCTGAGCCGTGTAACTCTCGAAACCGCGAATCCGCGGGACGTGCTTGCGCTGGCGGCTTCGCTGGGAAAGATTCCGGCGGTGAAGGCGGCTGTGGGGCGCCTTGCGGCTGAACGGCTAAGAATGCTTCATGCTGCGCTGGATGAACTGGGTGACCTGCGCGAGCGTATTGAGAATACGATTGTGCCGGAACCGCCCTTGAGTTTTGCCGACGGCGGCGTGATTGCGGCAGGTGTAGACCGCGACCTGGACGAATTGCGCGAGCTTTCGCGCAACAGCAAGCAGGTGCTGGCGCAGATCGAGCAGCGGGAACGCGGGTGCACGGGAATCTCGTCGCTTAAGGTTAAGTTCAATTCCATCTTTGGCTACTACCTCGAGGTTTCGAAACCGAATCTTCATCTCGTCCCGCAGGATTACGAACGCAAGCAGACGCTGGTCGGGGCAGAGCGTTTCACCACGCCGGAGTTGAAGGAGTACGAAGCGAAGATTCTCGACGCGCGGGAAAAGATTGTCGAGATCGAACGGCGCCAGTTCACGGAGTTGCGGACAGCGATTGCTGCGGAGGCCAAGCGAATCCGGCAGACGGCGTTGGCGCTGGCTGAGGTCGATGTTCTGGTCTCGATGGCGCATATTGCTGCGTTGCGAAATTATTGCCGGCCGCAGTTTGTCGAGTCGGAGACTGGCGGGGCTGGCGATTTGGAAATTATCGAAGGCCGGCATCCCGTGATCGAGCAGCAGGAGATGGCCGGCGGCAGCGAGCGCTTCGTACCCAACGACTTGTATCTGAATTCGACCACACACACGATTCTGTTGCTGACTGGGCCGAATATGGGCGGGAAGTCCACCTACTTGAGGCAAGCCGCACTGATCGTGATCATGGCGCAAATGGGCTCGTTCGTTCCGGCGCGGTCGGCGCGTCTGGGCCTGGTCGACCGCGTCTTCACCCGCATCGGAGCCAGCGACAACCTGGCCCGCGGCCGCTCGACCTTCATGGTCGAGATGACGGAGACGGCGGCGATCCTGCATACGGCAACGGCTCGCTCGCTGATATTGCTCGACGAAGTCGGGCGGGGCACGGCGACTTACGATGGGCTCGCGATTGCCTGGGCGGCGGTCGAGTTCTTGCATGCGCGGGTCCGCGCAAAGGCTCTGTTCGCGACACACTATTTTGAATTGACGGAACTGGCCGAGCAGCTTGCAGGCGTAAAAAACTATCACGTCTCGGTGAAGGAGACGGGCGGCAGCATCGCCTTTCTGCGCAAAGTCGAGCCGGGAGCGGCGGACCGCAGCTACGGCATCGAAGTGGCGAAGCTGGCGGGCTTGCCGAACGAAGTGGTGGAGAGGGCTCGCGAAGTGCTGGCCGAGCACGAGTCTGCCGAGCGGGTGGCTACTGAGCATTTGACGCCCGGATCTTCGCCTCCGCCGACGCAGTTGACGATCTTCACTCCGCTGTCACAGCAGGTTTTGGAGAAACTGCGGGAAGTAGATCTGAATCGCCTGACGCCGCTGGCGGCGCTGAATCTGCTGGCGGAGTTGAAGAAGCAGATTTAATGAGAAATGCAGATGATTACAAGTAAGTGTGACGACAAGTAAGCTGTAGCGCCGGCATCTTGCCGGCTGTCCCGAGGGCCTCGCCCTCGGCGCGGCGGGCGAGGACGCCCGCCGGACAGCCTTCGGGACCGCGGCGCTACGGTGATCCGTTGCTGCAGTCTGTGCCGCACTGTCCGATTCGCCAGCCGCTGCGCCTTTCGGAAACTGAATGAGTACCCAAAACAAAAGCGATGTGGTCCGCACAATCGGTCAGCTTCTGATCGTCGGCTTCGACGGCACAAAAATGACACCCCGGCTCTCTTCCCTACTCTCGCGCCTCCAGCCGGCGGGTGTGATTCTGTTCGCGCGGAATATCAAGAGTGCCGAACAAACGTGGCGGTTGCTGCGCGATTGCCAGAAATGCGTCTCAACGCCGCTATTCACCTGTGTCGATCTCGAAGGCGGACGCGTGGACCGCTTCCGCGAGGTGCTGGGGCCGACGCCCTCAGCGGCGGACGTGTTCGGGACCGGCGATCGCAAGCTCTTCCGCAGGCAGGGGCAGATGATCGGAGAGAACTGCCGGGCGCTGGGATTCAATGTCGACTTCGCGCCCGCGCTGGACCTGGCGTTTGAGGCTTCGCGCACTGTGATGAGTTCACGGGCAGTGTCGGCGAATCCGCAAGAGGCGGCTGCGCACGCGCGCGAGTTTGTTGCAGGCTTGAGGGCGGCGAAAGTAATGGGATGCGGCAAGCACTTCCCCGGGCTCGGCGAAGGTAAGCTCGACAGCCATCACGAACTGCCGGTGATCAAGAAGCCGATGAAGAAGCTCTGGCAAGAAGACCTGCTTCCCTACCGCAGGTTGCGCCGGCAATTGCCATTTGTGATGATTTCGCATGCGGCTTATCCACTGGTCACGCATGATCGGACTCCCGCATCCCTTTCAAAGATCTGGATCACCAACATTCTGCGCAGGCGCATCGGCTATCGCGGGCTGATCGTTTCGGATGACCTGGAGATGGGGGGAGTGCTGTCGGCAGCTCCGATCGGAGAGGCCGCGGTCGAGTTCGCGATCGTCGCAGCCGACGGCGTTCTTGATGTACGCAGCAGCTTTGCCCACTTCTTCAAGACTGCGGAACGTGATTCGACGTTTGTGCGGCGGGTTGCGGAGTCGTCGCGTCGGGTGGTTGCATTCAAGAAGAAGTGGGCAAAGCTGCTGCGTAAATCAAGAACGCCGTCGGCTGCGACGATCGAGAAGCTGTCTCGGAAGTTGTGGGAGTTTGGCGAGCAGGTGCGGCTGGAAAGCTTATCCTAAGCTTCACGGTAGTTTTGTAGTCATCCAGAGCGAAGCGCTGGCCAGGTAAAACGGTTGCATAGGTCCTTCAGTCGGAGTTCCGCGCTTCGCGCGAAACTCATTCCTTCAGGATGACAGGGGTAAGAGTACAAACATGAACGTGGCCGGAGTGATGAGCGGGACATCGGCGGATGGGATCAATGTAGCGCTGGTGCGGATCGGTGAACAGGGTGATCCGGGCTCTCGCTCAGGGTCACGTGCGGCTTCCGGCAGTGGCGGACAAGAGTGTCCGCCCCACACGGTGCAACTTCTGGGGCATGCGGAATATCCTTATCCGGCAAAAGTTCGGGCGGCGGTGCTGGCGGCGATGAATGCCACGCGGGCCAGCGTGGCGGATTTGGCGCGGCTCAACTTCCTGTTGGGCGAGCTCTACGCGGACGCGGTGATCGCGACCCAGAGACAGTTCAAAGTGAAGGCGGATCTTATCGGCTGCCACGGGCAGACGCTGTATCACCAGGGCGAGGCCGCGCGGTTTCTCGGGCGGCCGGTCGTCGCGACCTGGCAGACGGGCGAGGCCGCAGTGATTGCTGCGCGGGTGGGCGTGCCGGTGGTTTCCGATTTCCGTCCGGCGGACATGACGGCCGGGGGCAAGGGCGCGCCGCTGGTCCCCTATCTCGACTATCTCTTGTTCCGCGATCCCCGTGTGGGACGAATCGTGCAGAATATTGGTGGTATTGCGAATCTTACGGCCATTCCGGCGGGAGCGGACGCAAGTGATGTAGTTGCTTTCGATACAGGTCCGGGAAACATGGTGATCGACGCCGTGACGGAGAAACTGTTCGGCAAGCCTTTCGATCGTGGTGGGAAGATTGCAGCCTCTGGGAAAGCACTGGAGCCGGTGCTGGAGCGACTGTTACGGCGACCGTTCTTTCGCAAACGGCCTCCGAAGGCGGCGGGGCGCGAGGAGTTTGGACGGGAGTTCGTAGGAGAGTTTCTCCGGTACTGTCGCGGTGTACGCAAGCAGGATGTATTGGCAACGGCGACTGCCCTTACCGCGAAGTCAATCGCGGATGCGGTCGGGCGGTTTCTACTGAAAGGGATATCCGCACCTCGCCGCGCTGTGGCGAATGCACAGCCGGGAGCCTGCCCTGAGCCTGTCGAAGGGGCGGTTGTGCCCACATTTCGGGAGATGATTCTTTCCGGTGGCGTGACCAGGAATGCCGCGCGGGTTAAAATGTTGTCCAAGGAACTGACGCCACTGGGAATGCAACTCCGATTCACGGACGATTACGGATTGCCTTCCGAAGCGAAAGAGGCTGTAGCCTTTGCGGTGCTCGCGTATGAGACGTGGCACCGGCGGCCATCGAATGTTCCGTCGGCAACTGGAGCAAAACGAGGGGCAGTACTAGGAAAGATTACGTTTTCCTGAGGATCTTCATCACTCGAGAAGAACGGACAACCGAGGCGGCTGTCTCTACGTGAGTCGATAATGCCTATTTATGTTGCGATGTTGCGCGGAATCAATATTGGCTCGCACAAGCGAGTCAAGATGGACGAACTGCGAAAGTCGTTCGAAGCGCTTGGCTTCGAGCAGGTGAAAACCTATATCCAGAGCGGGAACGTTGTGTTCAAGGCCGGCAAGGCTTCTTCCGCCGCACTGGGCAAGAAAATCGAAGCTAGGATTGTCAGCGACTTTGGCTTCTCTTCTTCGGTGGTTGTGAGAACGAGTGCTGAGCTGGGCGACATCGTCGCTGCCAATCCTTTCCTGGAGCAGCGCGGCATTGACCACGAGAAACTTCATGTCACCTTTCTGTCGGAAGCTCCCGCGGCGCCCGCACTGAAGAAGCTGGCTGAGTTCACCATGGCTCCCGATCAGTCGCGGTGTGTGGGCAGGGAAATCTTCCTGCACTTGCCCAATGGGTTCTCCGGAAGCAGCCTGTGGAAGGTTCCGTGGGAGAAGGCGCTCGCCGTGGTGACCACAACCCGCAACTGGAGAACCGTGAACGCCATTCATCAGATGTGTCTGGACTGCAAGTGATGAAGCGGACCTCAGACGTCAGACCTCGGACCTCAGCCTTGCATGCCCGACGCCTGAGGTCTGAGGTCCGACGTCACGCGACCGACCAAGTTGGAGCACTTCTGTGTGCGGCTCTGATTCTTCTGCTGCTTTCCTGTTCTGGTAAATCCGATCCCAACACTTTGGTGATGATCATCGAGTCGAGTCCTACGAATCTTGATCCGCGCGTTGGCCTGGACGCACAATCGGCGCGTATTGACGCCTTGATTTTCGACGGCCTGCTGGCGCGCGGGGATAACTTGAACGTTGTGCCCGATCTGGCCGAGCACTGGGACACTCCCGACCCGCTAACCTACATCTTTCATCTGCATCACGGAGTCAAGTTTCATAATGACCATCCGCTGACCTCGCGCGATGTGAAATGGACCTTCGATTCGTTGCTGCAAGGCAAGATTCGCAGCACCAAGACCGCCAACTATCGCTTTGTGGACCGGATCGATGCGCCGGACGACTTCACCGTGGTGTTTCACTTGAAGGAACCGGACTCACCGCTGCTGTGGAATCTCGCGGATGCTGCCATCGGAATTGTGCCTTACGGCAGCGGTGATGAAATGACGCGGCATCCGATCGGCTCCGGGCCCTTCAAGTTCGTCAGTGCCGAAACTGATCGGGACGTCGTCCTGGAACGCAACGATGAATACTGGGGCGAGAAGCCCAAGCTGGCCCGCGTACGATTTGCGGTCGTCCCCGATGCGACTACGCAGGCTCTCGAACTCCGCAAGGGCAGTGCCGACGTCGCTATCAACGCGTCATACCCACCCGATACCGTGATCACTTTGCAACGCGAACCTCACCTTGCCATTGAGCGCGGGGCTGGCACGAGGCTGGCCTACCTGGGATTCAACACGCGCGATCCCATCCTGAAAGATGCGCGAGTAAGGCAGGCCATCGCCTATGCTCTCGACCGTCAGCCGATGATTGAATATTTGTGGCGAGGACAGGCACAACCAGCACGCAGCTTGCTTCCGCCGCAGAGTTGGGCTTACAACGGCGACGTTCCTGCCTACGATCACGATCCCGATCGCGCGAAGCAACTGCTCAATGCCGCCGGCCATCCACTCGTCAATGGCGTGCGCTTCCACATCACGATGAAGACCTCCACAGACGAGAACACACGGCTGATGGTCGCCGTGATGCAGCAGCAACTGCGCGAGGTGGGGATTGCCCTCGACATCCGGACCTTCGAGTTTGCCACGTTCTTCGCCGACGTGACCCACGGAGCGTTCCAGATGTATGGGCTACGCTGGATCGGAGGCAACGAAGATCCGGACATTTTCGAATATTCGTGTCACTCAGCGAAGTTTCCGCCGAATGGCGCCAATCGCGTCTTCTATTCCAATCCCCGCGTCGACGGCCTGATCGACCAGGCGCGACGAGAAATCGATCCCAAGGTTCGCAAACCACTCTACGCGGAGGTGCAGCGTATCCTGGCGACCGACCTTCCCTACGTAAATTTGTGGTATCTGGACAACGTCCTGGTGCACAACCGGCGCATCGCGAATTTGAAGCTGAATCCCGCGGGAAACTATGATTTCTTGCGGACGGCAGAGCTGGTTCAGTAGTCTGTCGGCTAGGTGATCCTACCTCCCTATTCTGCAGCGATCCCCGCGTTGACAATTCCGCCTCCGACAGGCACACTACCGCATTCGCCGGAAAACGCTTCCGGCGAGCGCCTGCCAGTCGATTGAAACATGCGGAAACCGGTGGCCGGCCCTTAAGCGTACTTCTCGTTTGTCTATGGCCATGACCGAGCAACGGGTCTCTTACACGCTCGACTCCACTTTGGACACGGTGGATAGCGCGGAAGAAAAGGCCACCCGCATAGCTACAGATTTAGGGTTCGCCGACGACGAAGTTATGCAGATTTCCATGGCCGTGCGCGAGGGCGCAGTCAACGCCGTCCTGCACGGGAACGAGTATGCGTCGGACAAGAAGGTGACGCTCGCTTTTGAGCGGACGGAACAGGCTCTGGTCATCACCATTCGCGACCAGGGCAAGGGGATGGACTTGAGCAAGATTCCAAATCCCCTGGCTCCGGAAAACCTGCTCAAAACGTCCGGGCGCGGAATTTTCCTGATGCGCTCGTTCATGGATGTGGTGGAGATTCGCCCGTCCAAGACGGGCACGGAACTGAAACTGATCAAGCACGTCCACGGGCCAACCGCGGGCGGCAAGGAGGCTTCCCAGTGACGATGAAGGTTGGAACTCGGCAAGTGGATGGAGTGGCGATCGTGGATTGCAGCGGACGCATCACCCTGGGCGAAGGCAGCGTCATCCTGCGCGACACGGTGCGCGACCTGCTTTCCAAGGGCAACAAGAAGATTCTGCTGAACCTGGCGGACGTGAACTATATCGACAGCTCAGGAATCGGCGAACTGGTCAGCGCCTTTACCACGACTAAGAACCAAGGCGGCGAACTGAAGCTGCTGAAGCTGACCAAGAAGGTGAACGATCTGCTGCAGATCACCAAGCTGTACACCGTCTTCGACGTGAAGGATGACGAGGCCGCGGCGGTAAAGTCGTTCAAGTAGCACGATCACGGCATCGAAACGGTTCAAGATCTGGGGGCTGGCGCGCCAGTCCCCATCTTTTTTGTCCGCGATCGCACACCTTTTTTATTGGGAAACGATCATTCCTTCGCTGCGCCCTGCGTACTCTGCGGCCGTTCTCCGCGACCTCTGTGCTTCACGACTTTGCTTGAATTTCGCCGAACCGGAGACATGGTCAAACGGTGAGTCAATTGGCACTCACCGGTTTCATTCCGGGAAGACTGCCGCCACAAATCTATCCCGATCGCAGATATTCCCCTACCCACCTTCGTAGAATCAATGTCACGATGACCCGTCTGGACAGTAGTGCAGTCATGACTTGGAGTAATCATCGTCGTGCGGAGCTTACGCGAGTCCTGGCATTCGCGCTCATCGCCCTATCGTCAACCCTGGCCCTCGGGGCATCCGACTGCGTTCCCATCCACGAAGCACCCCGTCATGTAGGTGAAGTCAAGTGCGTGACCGGTAAAGTCTTGCGGGTGAAGATCGGTAACCAGGGCGTTCATTTCGTCGACTTCTGTGAAGATCATCCGACGTGCCCATTTACGGTCGTCGTCTTCCCTTCTGACCTGAAGGACGTTGGCGACGTGCGCCAGCTCGAAGGCCGGACGATCGAAGTGCACGGAGCGGTGAAGCTCTACGACGGAAAAGCGGAGATCATCCTGAAGCGAATTTCACAGCTCAGGGGCGGAGCCGCCATGATTCCACCGCTGCCCAAAAACTATGACGTAGAAAACCGGGGACACTACAGCGCGGGGCGCCTGCATCCATCCAGGAAACCAAAGAAGCGCAAGGCCAAGCCATCGACCAGCGCGACCTACGGCAACGATGTAGAAGGCGACAGGCCGCCGGAGTGAGCCAAGACCGATCGACCCCGCTGGTTCATTTCACAAGGCGCACCAGCAAGGGGCCGATGATTGCCAGCAGAAGCACGTAGCTGGCTGACAGCGGACCCAGCGCGGGTTCGATCGCGGCGCCCAGACCTGCGATCACAATGGAGAACTCGCCGCGCGGAACCAGGACTATTCCCGCTCGCAAAGCCGCTCTGCTCTCGACACCAGCCCTACGTCCCGCCAGATATCCGGCCAAGATTTTGGTCGCGGCTGTGACTGCCGCCAGTCCGGCAGCTATGCGCAAAGCCGGCAGCAGCGAACTTGGCGCAATCTGCAGGCCGAAGAAGAAAAAGAACGTGGCAGCGAACAAATCGCGCAGCGGGGCGAGGAGTCGTCGCGACTGCTCGGCAATCGGACCGGATACGGCGATTCCGACCAAAAACGCGCCGATTGCCGCCGAAACGTGGAGGCGTTGCGCAATCCCCGCCACCAGAAGGACGGTTCCGAACGTTGTAAGCAGAATGATCTCGTCGGACTCATGGGCAACGAAACGGCTCAGTGAATGGCCAAAGCGCACCGCTACGATCAGCACCAGCGAGACCGTGGCGATGGCAATGAGGACAGCGATGGCAATCTTGCCCGGTCCTCCGCCCAGCAGCAGCACGCCCACGAGCGGCAGGTAGACAGCCATCGCAAGATCCTCCAGCACCAGCACCGAGAGGACCAGCGGCGTCTCCGGATTGTTCAGACGCCGCAGTTCGGAAAGCACTTTCGCCACGATTCCCGAGGATGAGATGTACGTGACGCCGCCCAGCAGGACGCTGGCCGGCGCTGACCAGCCAAGAAGAAAGCCAGCAGCCAGTCCGGGCGTGAAGTTCAACACAAAATCTAGCAGGCCTGCCGTAAGGCCCCGCCGAAGACTGGTCTGGAGCTCATCCCCGCTGTATTCCATGCCCAGCATGAATAGCAGCAGGAGCACACCGATTTCCCCGCCAACCCGAATAAACTCCGAGCTGAAGTGCAGAGGCGCCAGGCCGCCGTTTCCGAAAGCAAGACCCGCGATCAGGTAGAGAGGGATTGCCGAAAAGCCCCAGCGGTTCGCCAGCCTGGCCAGAATCGCCAGGCCCACGATGGCCGCGCCCAGTTCAACGAAAACGAAAGAGACATCGTGCGTCGGGACGGCCATTGCAGAAGCATACAACGATGGATGATTTGCTCAGACCATTCCCTTGCGTAACTCCTCCAGCGGATACTTCGTCCCGCGCCAGACGATGCCGTCGTTCCAAAGCGTCAGAACCATGGAGCGCAGCAATGTGTAAATAAACAGCACGGAGCTGACGGGATGAAGAAAGAAGTAATAGGAAGGAACCGCCGAGCGCCGCGACATTCCCACATAAATAAGAAATATCGAGAAGAGGGCGATGGCATAAGGAACGCGTTCCCAACTATGCGCGAACCACATACCCAAAAACGGCATCAGGTTGAGGAATGCCAGCCCCACCGCGGAGACGACCGTGCGCGGCCACTGGAACGACAACACGGCGAAGAAGTTCTTGGTCAGATTGTTCACCACGCCCATGGCCCCATGCGCCCAGCGAAGAGAAATCAAGTCGCCCCCGAAGACGTTACGCTGGGCGAAGCCGGCCTTCTTTACGACCTTGCCGAGCTTCATGTCGTCGAGCACCTCCATGCGCAGCGCCTCGTACGTGCCGACCGCTTCGTAGACCTTGCGTCGAATCATGTTGAACGCGCCCACGCCCATGTGATCATCGGTGCTTGGATCAGCAACCTTCCAGGGACGATGCCCAAACGTGAACATGGTCTGGAAGAAGGCGATCATCATGTACTCGCCCGGACGCTTCATGATCATCCGTGGAAACAAGACAACGTGATCGGCGGGGACTGACTCGGCATAAGCAAGAGCGCGACGCAGCGAGTCCGGCTTGAAAAGCACGTCCGCATCGGTGAACAGCAGCCACTCCCCGGTCGCTTGATTCGCAGCTGTCCACATAGCGTGAGTCTTCCCCAGCCAACCCGCAGGCAGTTCCGAGTGATGAATCACCCGCAAAACCGGGTGCCCCAAATTCGACCCTGGCCCCAGATTCGAGCCCGGGTGCCCCATTTCTCGCGTCTTTTGCGAGAAGTGGGGATTCCGCGCGAGCCGTTCCATGATCTCGCCGGTGCGGTCGCTCGACCGGTCGTTGACTGCGATCACTTCGTAGTTCTCATAGTCAAGCGCAAGCAGCGTGCCCAGCGCCTGCTCGATAGCGTCTTCCTCATTCCGCGCCGGAACAATAATCGAAACGCGCGGATTGCCTCCGGCACGCACGGGATTACGATTCCATTCCGGACGGGAAACATCGGCAACGTGAGGCATGCCGAGTGCGGCATCAACAATGCGAGAAAACCAGGCGACAGCAAGAATCGTGCCTGCGATCCAGTGAAAGTAATGCATCCGGCCTTAGGTCTTCCCTGCCCTGACTGCCGGACCGCCGATCTGAGCTCCGATTTGGATTTGGGGGGCGTATTTCATCCCGTAGAACAGTATGGCAGAAGAGACGACCATGGCGATCACTGGGAGCACGAAGGCAGCCTGCAGCGAGCGCCGGTCGGCCACCCATCCCATCATCGTGGGCGAGGGCATATCGCCGAGAACGTGGATGACGAGTATGTTCACCGAAAGCGCGGTCGCGCGGATGTGAGCTCCCACAGAATTGATGACGGCCGCGTTCAGCGGAGCGGTGTTCAGTAGAAGAAAGAAAGCTGCCAGTCCGATGGCGGGGACCATTACGCGTCCTTTCACGAACAGCGCAACAATCATCACCGGAACCCCCAGCAGCATGCCGGCGGCGGAAACCAGGTAGTAGGCGCCTTTCATCCGCCGCAAGAGATAGTCGCCCAGCCAGCCGCCGGTCAGCGAGGCCACGATCCCGTCGACCACGATAACCGTCCCGAATGTAAGATTCGCCGCTTGCAGTGAATAGCCGCGTTCGCTGTACAAGAACTGAGGCATCCACACCTGGATACCCCCGAGAGAGTAGGTCATCGCAGCCATGCCGAGCGTTGCCGTCAGGAATGCGGGATTGCGCGCGAGGGTGACGTACAGGTGTTTGAAGTAGTTGACGATCAGTGCCTTCAAGTAAGCAGGCGTCGAGTCGCCGCGTACCACCTGTTGCCACGGAGCTTCCCGCGTAGAGTCGAACTGCCCGCGCTCCGGTTCCCTCAGGAACAGCACGGCGATTGCCAGCAGGAAGCCCGGAACAGCAGCGACATAGAAAGGAAAGCGCCAGCCATGATGCGGAGCCAGATAGCCACCCAAAAGGTATCCGGCCGCCGATCCCACGGGAATCGCCAAATAGAAAACTCCCAGAATGCGGCCACGTTTCTCTTGCGCGAAAAGGTCGGCCACAAAAGTTGGCGCGATGGTGACAAATGTGGCCTCGCCGACACCTACGAGGGTGTGGCGCACGAGCAGTTCCGTATAGTTGTGCGTGACTGCCGTAAGCAGGGTCAGACCGCTCCAGAAGAGAGCGCCCAGCGCGATGATGAGCTTGCGGGAATAACGATCGGCGAGCGGTCCGACAAACGGAGCAGCCAGCACGTAGAAGCCGAGGAAGGCGCTGGTGAGGAATCCGATCTGCTCTTTCGTCACATGGAATTCATCCTGCACCAGCGGCTGCACCGCGAATAGCACGTTGCGGTCCGCATAGTTCAGCAAGTTGAGCGCGGTTAGTACAATCAGCGCGGTGCGAGGATGGAGGTCGGAGGAGGCCACGGTCCGAGAGAATATAGCACGCCGGGCGAAGCGCTAGGCGTCGTCAGAAACACAACGCTATTAACCACGAAAGGACACGAAGATGCACGAAGGAAGCCCAGTCGTTTTCCTTCGTGTACCTTCGTGTCCTTGGTGGTTGATGAATTTGGGGAACTACCCCAATCTCGCGTCTTTCAATTTCTAATGTCCGCCAGCACCCGCTCAACCTCCGCCTTCAAATCCGCGGTCAGCGGCAGCAAGGGCAGCCGCGCCGGACCACCGAAATAGCCGTTGAAGTCGATGCCATGCTTGAGGCCGGGAATGCCCATCTCGCCACCCACGCGTTGCGCCGCGGCGGCAATGCGATCCTGCTTCATGCGGGCGAGTTCCGCGTCACCCTCTTTCCAGGCCGCATAAATCTCATAGCAAGCGGTTGGAGCCGCGCAGGCGAAGGCGAGAATCGCGCCCACCGCGCCCGCATCGAGCGAGGGATGCAGCTTGTGCGCCGCTCCTACCAGCACCTGGAATCCAACTTCCTTTTGCCGTGTCTTCAGGTTACCGACCACCGTGACTGCAGCTGAAGACGGCTTGCCCAGAGAAGAATCTGCGCGCCCTGTGTTTCCACTATCTTTGCGAGATGGCGGAGAACCATCCGCACTCCCAGTCAACGCTCCGATCGATACCAGTTCCCCACTTTCGGATCCCGTGGAGGCTGCTGCAAGCATGCGGGGTGTGACGGCGTCGAAAGTCTCGGTCACGGCAGCACTGCGCTTGATGTGGCGCGTTGCAGCAACCATCTTGCGAACCTTCTCCACGTCGCCGCCCGATTCCTTTATCCCGATCAGATTGGGATGCTCGGCCAGCTCAATCACCAACTCAGCCGGCATGTCATAGCCGGTTGCCTGCGGAAAGTTGTAAATGATCACAGGCAGCGGCGAACGATCTGCCACCGTCCGGTAAAAGGCCAGCAGGTTAGCCGGCAGCATCTGCTTCTTGTAGTAGTGCGGAGTGCGCACCATGGCCACGTCGTATCCGAGTTCGGCAGCGTATTCGGTGAGCCGCAGCGTCTCGATGGCCGACTCGATTCCCGTGCCGGCAATCAGCACCTTGTTCGGCGCAGTGGCTTGGCGTGCGACTTTCAGCACGTCGCGACGCTCCTGATCGGAGAGCATGATCGCTTCGCCCGTCGATCCGAGCACAACAATGCCCGCCATTGGCGTGCGCGAATACTGCTCCACGTTATGTTCGAGCTTCTTGAAGTACACGTTGCCGTCGGGATAAAACGGCGTCGTAATAGGAGGAAAAATGCCTTGCAGTAGCATGGGGAACACCCGGAGTTTAGCTGTCAATTTTAGCTTATCAGTTCCCTGCCTCGCATGGCGTTTCCGGCACCATCCTTCTCCGGAAGGCACTTCCACTATCCTCGCGCGTTGATTGCAGATCTCAACCGCCTTAGTTGGAAGATCATCTCGGTTATGGCCAAGGGCACGACCCAGCAGACCCAGGTGATAATGATGCTGCGGTCGTTCTCCGGTTGTAGGCGCGAAGTTGGACCGTAGTCGCTCAATACGCGGAAGGTTACAAAAGCAAAGGTAACTACGTAGGCGCGGATCATCCACTCCTTGTGGAATTCCACCAGTCCCTTTCGTATGGAGTAATAGGCCATGCCAGTCGTAACGGTCCAAGCGCACGCTAGGCCTACCAGGCCAACTGCAAAGCCCCAGCCATAGGTCGTCGTGAGAGACAGGCCTGTCGCTCCGGTCACCCCCATGGCAACCCCTACCAGGAAAAGACGCCCAGTCCAGCGGTGTATTTGCAAGTTTCTCCGGCGAAGGCCAGTCCAGAACTGCCAGGGACCCATCAACAAGGCGAGAGTCCCGCCGGTGATGTGCAACAGCAGCCATCCACGCCGGGGCCAGTAGGGATCAAACGAGGCTTGATCGTAGTGCAGGTAGTAGTGGAAGACGTACTTGAGAATAAATCCAATGGCCAGACTGAGAATGCCGCCCCAAGCCAGAATCTTTACAACTAGCTTTCTCGTTGCAGTTTCAATCGATGCTCCCGCAGGGGCGGGCGTCGTGGCATGCGCCATTCGTGCTCTCCTCGAATACGATCCTTCCAGCGGCCGTTAGCCGGGAATCCTAACATGGATGATACGAGCAGGAAAACGAGATTCGTCGGCGCTCCGTTTACGGTTTCTTCAACTCGACACTGTCAGGCCTATCGGCGGACTTGCTCCAGGGCTCTTTACGCTTCTCCTGGGAATCCACAGAAAATAGCATGTAGTGACCGAAGGTGTGCTGCCGGTGATAACGGTGCTTTCGGAATTCGAAATAGATCTCGGCGCTCTTCGGCAGCCATAATTCCGTGTTCTTCTTTGCAAATGGAACCGGGCCGTAGTCAACAATTTGATGCTCACTGAGCAGGCGAATTTCCGGCATCGGTTTCACCAATTCGGCCTCGATTCGCACAATCTGAAACTTGTCAGGAGTGATCCACGCTCGGCCCTTCAGACCCACTGGCAACACACGATTGCCTAACTTATAGCCGTGAATGCGATTGGGGCGGTCATCGCGTTGCCGAAAATGTATCAGCCAGGTCGCCTGCCCCTGCCATTCACCCAGGCCTTCACAGATCATTTCGAAGGCGTCACGCATATGAGGATGAAACACCAGCGCCAGGGCTGTGAACCCCGTGCTGGCGATCTCATCCGGGAAACCCCGCAAACTGTTGGCTTCCCCGCGATATTCGTTGATCGCGATAAATCCCGGCTCAGGTTCTTCAATCGATGCCACGTAATTGAACTTACGGGTATCCGTGCGAATGGGATTTCCCATCTCGTCGAGTGACTGGTGCAGCAAGTCCTCGACCGCAGCAATACGAGTCACGTCGTCGATCAACTCCTTTACCTGGTCGCCCGACCCGTCGATCACTCTCTCCAAAGGACAAGCTACGCCGGTGGCCAGGGACGGCTTGACGTCGTCAATGCCGGCAGGCTGCCAGGGCTTTACCGACAGCTCGGGCTCAGCCAAAGCCCGCAAAGAATCCACTTCTGACAGCGCGGTCACGGGTGTCAAAGCTTTAGCTTGGTCGGTTATGGCGGGACTGGAATTACGCTGCTCAATCTCGGCGATCAGAGAGCGCACCTGCGGCGCGAGTGGATTGTGCGGCAAGCCTTGCAGAAAAGCGTTCAGCGCCCGGACGCCGTCCTGGTCACGGCCGAGCCCCACAAGGGCTTGTCCTAAGACCAATTGGGCAGGACTGGCTTTGCTCCTGCCATTGGTGATCGCAAGCTCAGCCTGTTCCCGGGCTTTCTCATAATTACGCTGCCTGAGGTAGCTATCGGCAAGCAGGTTCCGAGGCAGCCAGTTCTCCGCATCGCTCTCCAGCGCCTGCTCCAGCGCCGACCGGGCGGCAGGATAGTCCTCCCGCTCCAGACTCACTCTCCCCAGCAAAGTCAGCGCCTGAACATCGTGAGGCTTCAGGTTGGTCGCTGTTCCCAGGTAATTTCCGGCCTGCGTATAGTCTTTTTTCTGAAAGTACAAGTATCCCATTAAGAAATTCAGGTCCGGGCTTGAGGGGACAAGCTTATACGCCAGGTCGAGATGCTTCTCGGCATCCCGCAAATTCCCCGACTTCAGCGCTGCCACCGCTCGCTTGGTTTCTTTTCGTGCCTTCCCGGGCATCGCACCCGCCACCTCGAGACTTACTGCAGCGGGATCCCGCGGCAGAACGATCTCCACTTGCGTGGGAAGGACCTGGTCCATGATCGGCATCTCTTTTTGCAGGCTCAGATATCCGACGGCACTTACTTCAATCTCGTAATTTCCTAAGACAACATTGGTGAAGGGAGCCAGTGACCTCTCGTCTGTGGTTTGCCAGATGGCGGTCTCGACACCCACCTTCCGCAATTTCACTACGGCTTGGCAGTCGAGACGATTCTTCGTACTCTCTGCGAACACAGTAACCAATAACACAGCGGTACCGGGATCGGTGCGGTAGGTGGTGGAAACATCCATCCTATGAGGATCATGCAGCACATCCTCAGCGTTACGCGGATCGGGAAGAGGACTGTTGGAGCTAGAGCCACGCTGGGCCAACGCTGGAGTTGCGAGCAAGGAACAGAAGATCCTTAGGGCTAGGCAAACAGGGAGGATTTTAGGGACTCTGCGGTGCCACATACACTGCCTGGAGCAGTGTGTCACAGGCGCTGGGGAGGGTCAAACGTGATCGGGTCTTGGTAGTGGGTCAGTTTACCTGTCATTCCGAGCAAGCGACCTTTGCGCAGAGAGGAATCCGGGCGAGCCGCGCGAAGGAGCCTGCCCTGAGCAAGCGAAGCGCGCCGAAGGGTCGCGTTCTTTGCGACCCAATAATCGCGCGTTTGGCTCGCTTCCTTGTCAAACTGCACCACTACCTGGCATTCACCGTCTCCCGTGCAGTACCCCTTCCTTCGGGCTCTCCGCGGGTATAGCTCCTTCGATCTTTTTCCCCTCGCGCCCGTGAAAAAAGAACATGTGCACGAAGAACATCACAATCAGCACCGCACCAAACGTGCACACAATGGCTGCGCCGGTCGGCAGGTCGAGCAAAACCGAGAAGTAGACTCCCAACCCTGAGACCAGCGTTCCCATGGTCCAACCGATGGCCAGACGCCGCCCGATGCGATCGGCGAAGAGCATCGCCCCCACCGATGGCACTATCAGATAGCAGAACACCAGCAGAACTCCGGCAATCGCTACCGACGAAGTTACAACGAACCCAAACGAGGCATAGAACAGGAAATCCCAGAAGCGAATATTCAAACCGCGCGCTTCCGCCTGTTCGATGTCGGTCGAAATCAGCAGGAACTGCTTGCGGAAAATGTAGTGGAACAGGCCGATCACGCCGTAGAGCACAGCGGTCTTGGCCACCTGAGGCATGGAGACAGCCAGAATGTTGCCCACCAGCATGTCCTTAAGATGTTCGGTTTCACCGGTGGCTTTGCTCATGGCAAGAATGGCCGTGGCCGACGCAACCGCATAAGCGATGCCGATGAACGCTTCCTGCGGAATGTGTCCGCGACGTGTACGGGCAAAAGCAAACACTGCAGCGCCCACAAACGTAAACGCCAGGCTCAGCCAGTACGCCCCAGTTCCGTGCGGATCCATTCCGATCAGGATCGCAATGGTCGCGCCCAAGGCGGCGATCTGCGCCAGGGCCAGGTCGACGAAGATGACGCCGCGCTCGACTACGTGAACGCCGAGGTAGGCATGAATGCCGGTCAGAATCAGGCTGGCTAGAAATGGCGCCAGCAAAAAAGGAAGAATTTCCATGCCTCTCCTTTAGCAAGCTGCTCAAGAACTTGAACTATTACTAACCGCTGCCGAGAAGCCCGACCTCGACCTTGTTTTGACTCGACCTTGTTTTGAAAGGGCGCGGCTTCAGCCGCGCCGTAAGTGCCGCAAAAGCACCCGGCTTCAGCCGCTGAGGCCAGAGTCATTTCGTAGCCTCGAAAGCCTTGGTCAGCAATCCGATATCGTAGTCGAACAGCTCAAAATATGTTGTCACCTGCTTCTCGCCACCGACCGACGGCAAATACACAACAACCTGCGCATTCGCCTCACGCCCAATCGATTGCGGCGTTTTCAGATCGAAGTAAGGCTCGACCAGAACCACTCTGCAATTCTCCCGCTTCATCTGCTGGATGAGTTCCAGCGTATGCGTCGGTGTCGGCGGAATGCCGGGACGCGGTTCGACATATCCAATCACGTCGAGATGAAAATGCTTGGCGAAGTTCGGTAAGGAGCGGTGATAGGTCACGACTTTGCGTCCCTGGTACGGCTTCATTTGCGTGTCCCACCTCTGCTCGGCCACGGACAAGCGCTTGTCGAAATCCTGAAAGCGTTCATGAAAATAAGCGCCGTCACCTGGATCCATTTCCGCCAATTTGTTGGCGATGCCCCGCGCGATGCGCCGCCCATTGTCCGGATCCAGCCAGTAATGCGGATTGCCCATGGGGTGAACATCTCCCATGGCGCGGGTGACGGTGCCCAGCGGGACTTCCAGAATTTCGGCAAACTGCGAGGCATCGAGATATCCCGGCGCTCCCACCTGAATTCTGCATTCCCGCATTGGTTGATCAGCGGAGGAAGCCACCCGATTTCCAACTGCAATCCCACCACGATCAGCAGGTCCGCCTGGCGAAGCTTGAGCAGAAAGCTCGGCTTGGC
>WNFA01000976.1_pt1 | contig 31169 bp, 31 predicted proteins | sample 5400481 | NCBI WGS metagenome assembly WNFA01 (sample SAMN13153340, study PRJNA577476) | soil metagenome | isolation source: 120 cm saprolite under Douglas fir tree site 2 hole 1 replicate 2 | place: USA:California | collected 2015-04-18 | reverse complement strand
CTGTTCGATTTCCCAGAGGACGAATTTCCTCAAATAACGGGTGCTATCACCAACTAGAAGCACAAAGACCTTCGAATTTCTGAGACGCTCGGCTAATTGTGCCTTAATCGATTCCTCGGAGCTCGAATCTCGGGCGGCGTTAAGATCATGGGCGTTGTAGAAGTTGAATGGTAGGTTGTCGTTCTGTTTCCATGCCGTCATCAGCCGGTAGTAGTGCATGTCAGAATCTCCGTCGAATGAGACAAATGTTTTATTCTGGTATGACATCTGACGGTCCTCCTCTTCCTATTCTAGCTCCGCGCCCACTGAAATATGTTGTTGATCCTAGAAACGTGGGTTGAAATAGGTAACATTCGGCGGTCGCCAGGCATAGGCCGCATTTAATTAGGTTTCTCGATCTAGATTTTGGACAGTATCTGCCAACTGGGTGCAGGTGGAAGGGTGAACGCGTTCCCCACGGCGCGCTTTGATAATCGTGTCGCGACTCAGGCCGGATCGCTCAAGTTGACTCAGGGAGAATCTGTTGAGCCTTTTCACAAGTTCAGGAGCACACGGGCGAGTTTTGAGCGTTTGGCGTTGACTGTATTGGATAGGTCCAGCGTTTTCGAGAACACTTATTTCCTCGCCCTCTTGGCCTCTGCGTTCAATTTCCTTTCCGATAAGGACAAATGGCAGCAGCACCCTAATTGGCCTACGCTGCAAAAGACCGCGCGTGTATGCGCCACACAATTCCCCATTGGGCGCAAGTGATTTATCCTCCGGATGCAGGTAATGACGCCATAGGACGTTCGAAAGAGTTTGTGGCGTGAGAGTATGGTCGTTGTATTTGTCAGTAAGCGTTACGGTCCTTCCCGTGTGAATCTCTGTGTAATCACGTGTCAACCACTCTTGGGAGTGTTTGCTGCTGGGTGCGACCAGCGTGCAACCAGGAATCGGCTTGGCAAGGATTGGCGAATGCGCAAAATTATAGGGCTTGGCGGCTCCGGGATCGCGCTTGCGCAGAGCTTGTAGCACATTTGGCGTGGTGACGCGCACGCGCATCATGGCGGGTAGATTATCGAACCATAATTTGTGCGAAACGAGCGCGTTTTCGGGATGTTCTGTGTTTTTGAAGTGGTCTTCCAGTATTCGCTCCCACGCTTCTGCAATCCATCGCGCGTAATCGGTTTTCTGGTCTTTGCAGTTTTCTGGTTTATAGCGTGACCGTTTGTCGGGAACGTACACAATCCCTAAACCATGTTCGCTAGGTTTGATAATTTCCAGTTTCTTTTTCTTTCGCGCGTACACAACATAGCGTTTTGCCGGACTGCGAGGCCCCACAACTGGTGCGGATCGCCATGCCGATCGAAGTTGCAATCCTCTATTTTCAGGATATCCGCGATGATATTTGGGTCGTACGGGTTCAGGCGATTTAGTGTCGCGCAAATTTCCTTCACCTGTTTCCAGGTAATGGCTTTTATCGCGACGGCACCGTTTGCCAATTTGTGGTCCCCGCCTGGACACGGAACCAATCCACCCCTCTCGGATGCCACGAATAGCATTGAATCCGTGTCAGTTAACAGATAGGTTCCGCCGAGATCCTTGACTATGCGCTCCAAGAGCGCCAACATCAGCCTTCCACCCGCTGTAATCAGCGCGGCTGCGGGAGGAAATTGAAATTTTCCGGGACGCTCAACCACGAAGGTCGGCTGTTGACGCTTGATCTCCCCTGAGAATATGTCCAGTTGCTTGGCATTATTTTTGCCGTATTCATATTTGTTTATCTCCGCGAAAATTCCGTAGAGCGCATTCGCGATTATTTTCAAAAGCAGGTAATGCGGATGGGAGTCTGGCAATTTCTTGCGCTCTTCAATTACTACGCGAAAGAAATCATCTTTTGCTGGATCAAATGTGCGCGTGCCAATCGTTGTAGCTTTCATCCCACCCTGCAAACCTTGGGGAATGAACCTGATCGCTTTGCGAATTCTCGGCGCGCGCCCGGTTGCGAGTTTGGACGCTGCGAGATCGGGCCCCGCGTACCAGATCGGTTCTTTCGAAGTGAGCGGATTCAAACCGATGTTTGTATTACCCGTTTCGCCGTACAGCGTGCGGACTGGAAGCAGATCGTCGAAAGGTTCCACCAAAGCGAAAAATGCAAGATCGTGCCATGTGGACGGTTGGAGAATGCTTTCGACACTCGCGTGATTGAGAGCAACACGCGCTTCCTTCGTACAATTCGATACCTTCAAACTGGCAGCCGTCAACAAGGGCCAAAGTCCGAGCAGTCCGGCGACTGAGGGGTATTCGGAAGTGGTATCGCAGACTACGACTGGCACTTCCTGATGTCGGATGCGGATTTCGCTGCGACCGCCGTAATACGCTTGCATACACTTGCCTAAAGTTTTGTCTGGCAGGTCAAACTTCTGTGATGGCTGCTTGATTCCCATTTCTTCAAGGAACGCTTTTGTGATGCTCGCGGCACTGAATGCTCTTTCAGGTGGGAGGCTCAGTGGAAAACCGTCGTATTCGCATTTCATTGCGTTCAGCAACGCAACGGTGCGTTCAACATCGCGGCGTCCGTATGCCAACTCCTTCTTCGTAACGTGTCCAGTGGGCTCGTGATTCATCTTCGGCTTGAGTCCGAAGGAGCGCAGGAATCCGTTCAGATCCATATGCCTGTTTCTTAACGCCCAACCCAGAACGGAGAGGTCAAGGAAACGCCCACGATATATGACGTGATTGTCCGGGTCGCCGCCTGCGAGGCTGATAAAAGCCGAGCGCGAATCCTTCGGCTTAATTCTTAATTTTGGCCGGAAAACGTCGGCCCCACCTTTGCGCGTCCACAACACCATCGACCATCCCGTATTCTTGCTTTGCGCTTCGCGATATTCGAGCGCCAACCGGCTGAGGTCAAACGGAGCGTTAAAGCAGACGATTACTGCCCCAGCTTGTATCGCCTGCCAGAATTCGCCGTCTACAAACTCTGTGCGCGATTGCACGAGTATGTCTTTTGGACATCCGTCCTCCACATCAGCGGGCTTTTTATGCGCGAAGCTGCTAATCAACTGAATGGATTTGGCTGCCAGATTGTCGGCATAGACAAGACCCTCTTGCTGACAGATGTACCTGCCCTCTTTCAGCTCGCAAAATCTCCACCAAAGGAAATTAAGGTCCTGGCGGATATCCGTGGTTGTTTCGCAGTCGAAGACAAGCGCGAAGTTGGCCCACTTATCTGGAAGCTTCCCTTCGCTACCTTGGCGCGGTTTTTCATTTGACACCCGCGAGTGAATGCGCAGAAAAATTGGTGAAAGCTCGGGATGGATTGTCGGCGGATTGCGGTTTTCGACGGCGGGTCTGTCCGGCATCAGTTCTCAGTGACTGCTGCGCGGAAGATGAAAGCCGACTGATGATTCCCTGGATCAGGCGCAGAGCCACCTAATCATAACGCTTGTGCTTTCCGGCGCAGGGACGCCGCTCTCGCTTGAGAAGCTGAGACAATTAACTCGGTGGGAGTGTTGGGTGCGCGTTGCAGGAGGTCTGCTTGGGACTCCTCATCTTCGGCCATCAGAAGTAGGTATCGACGCAAGGCCGCGCGCATCGATTCCTTTGTTCGATGCTTGCCGTTTTTGGTGAGCCGTTTGATATCTCTTCTCGCTTCCAGCTTCCGATGGCAATTCCGGCAAACTGCTCGTTCAAATTGCTCATCCAGTTCGCGGGTGACCGGATGATCCATCTCGAAACAGAAAATGTCTGACTCTTCGCAATAAAAACAGCGGGTCGCGTACGCCACATCCTTCCGGCGTTTCTCAATACGCCGAGCTCGCAGGATGGGGTATGGATTGCTCACACGCTGGCGTCCGGAGTGACATAGAGGGGTTCGAGCTGGTCAACGTCACCCGCACGCGCGAAGGACAACAGCAATTCATAGTCACTAAGCAGTTCGTGGCCGCCAATCTTCTTCCCTCGGTACGCTGCCAGGGCGGTTGGCGGTTCTTCGTTTCGGAGCACACGAAGCACGGTCGCTCGGTGTCCCCCGGCAAGTTCACGTTGGCGCGAGCCGCGCGCGGTTACGTTTAGTGCTCCCTCAGGGGTCAAGACTTGCACTTCCGCTGAGTATCGGTCGGTAGGCTTAACGCGAATGCGACCGCCGGGTCGATCCTGAACAATCGCGTCGGCTGCGAATTTCCGCATTGCTCTCAACGTGGTTCCCTCCGCCCGTGCAGCTCCGGTAGCGGATTTCGCCTCTCCCCGCCGGACCCGATTCAGAGCGGCAAGAACGCGTACTCTTTCGGCTTGTTGACGAAGGGAAGGACCACGGTCGGCCCTCTTGGCTTGCTTACGTGAGCGCGGGCGTGACGAGTGTTTCGCCTTCCGCCGCGATGCCCGACTCTTGCGTGAATTAGGACTTAGAGGACTCATAATAATCAGACCTTCCGGCTCTGTACCCGGAATCCCAAAATATCGTGCGTGTGATTTCAGAATAGTACGTATATTTCTAGCGATCTGATTATTGCACGTGTTTCTATGCAAAGTGTTTTGCATCATATAGTTACATGGATTGTCAGATCTCTGTCTCCGCATGATTCCCGACAAAATCTCGGAATCTGACGTATAATTATTGTTGAGTTGCCCGAAGTTTCCGCGAATATGGCAAAACCCAGAAAAGCCAGGAAAAGGTCAAAAGATCCTCTTGACACGGTTTCGGAAAAAGGCCGTCGAGGGCCAAAACGAAGAGTTGATCCTTCTGCTGTTCGGGGACGAGCAGACAATTACCGAGGAATTCTGAAGAATGTCTGGGACCAGCTTTGGCCGCGACTCTCACAGGTCCAAACTGTGGACGACGTAATCACGGCTTTTCAAGAGGGCTATCCAGGCGAACATGAGTTCATGCCGTACCAGGCACCGCGCATTCTCGAAGTTCTCAAGGAACGTGCATTCCCGAAGCGTCAGAAAGCGCGGATCAACTTCTTTGCCGATTCGTTAGCCGGACTCGGGTTGGTAAGTGCTCGTCGCTCCCGTGACATCTGTGCTGAGGATCGAGCACGAGCGAAACGTGCCCACCACATCTTGCGGGCTGAGCTCTATGTTGAGTGCTCTTGCGGCTACAAAGGCCATTCTCGGGATCATGCTTGTCCCGAGTGTGGCACCGCAATTCCTGAATGGCTGGTTCCGGGCTGGTCGTTGTTTTGAATTAAACGAGTTTGTCATGCGAAGAAAGCAGGCCTGCCGACTGTTAGCAGCAGCCGACAGGCCCTAACCACCAATCGGAGGACTGCTCCAAATGGCAGCTTTGAAAAACCTATACCAACCCTTGCAATCCCACAATTCGCTAATGCCCCGTCATGGCGTCGTAACACTTTTTGGATATGGCATCCAAGTCCGCGTGGATCGTGGACACCTCTTGCTAGAGGACGGGATCGGCGCTGATCGAGTCCAACAGCGTTTCTCCCGCGTCGGACACGGATTAAAACGGCTGATTGTCATCGGCTCGGATGGAATGGTCTCTCTCGCTGCGCTGCGATGGCTGGCGGATCAGAAAGCAGCATTTGTAATGCTGGAGCGGGATGGCTCGGTACTCGCCACAACTGGTCCAGTCCGACCGTCGGACGCCCGACTTCGCCGCGCTCAATCTTTGGCGATCCAAACCGGAACTGCCATCCAGATTGCACGGGAACTCATCGATAAGAAACTGTCTGGACAAGAGGATGTTGCTCGCCACAAGCTGGGCGCTATCGAAACCGCTGACACGATCCTCCGTTATCGATCCGAGTTGGCTGAGGCTGATACACCGGAGAGCGTGAGGCTGATCGAATCGAAAGCCGCTGGCGCGTACTGGGCGGCGTGGCGGACCTTACGCATTAGCTTTCCGAGAAAGGACGAGTCACGTGTGCCGGAACATTGGCGTGCTTTCGGCGCTCGCGTTTCGCCTTTGACCGGGTCTCCCCGCCTTGCTGTAAACCCACCCAACGCGATCCTTAACTACCTTTACGCTGTCTTGGAAAGTGAATCCCGGTTAGCCGCTGCCGCTCTGGGGCTTGATCCCGGCATCGAGGTGCTTCATGTGGACACACCAGCTCGCGACAGTCTCGCCTGCGATCTCATGGAAGCCGTGCGCCCACAGGTGGACGCGTTCTTGCTCGACTGGATCACGCGCGAACCCCTGAGGCGAGAATGGTTCCTAGAGCAACGGGACGGGAATTGCCGCCTTATGGCTCAGCTTGCAATCAAGCTTTCTGAGACAGCCCCCACCTGGAGCCGCGCGGTTGCACCCATTGCCGAGTCGGTTGCTGGGACACTATGGTCACGAGGGCGGAAACCAGCAAGCGCTATCTCACAACCAACCCGCTTAACTCAGCGTCACAAACGCGAGGCCAAAGGCGCATCGCCCCTGCCATCACCAATTTCACCCCCACGCCGAGAGAATCTCTGTCGCGGTTGCGGGAAAACCATCCAAATTGGACACACTAACTGTGCTGAGTGTGTCATTGGCGGAGCGACGGAACGACTGATTAGGGCTGCGAAGCTCGGGCGCATGGCCGCACGCAGCCTTGAAGCACGTGCAAAACATGTGGCCTCGCGGCGACGGCACGCACAGGCGTGCTCGGAATGGGACGCATCGAGGCAACCAGCTTGGCTTACGAGTGAGGTGTTCTCGCAACAAATCCAGCCACTGCTGGCGAACATTTCGACATCCTCCATTCGATCAGGGATTGGAGTTTCCCGCTGGTACGCGGGTCGGATTCGCGAAGGCTACCGACCGCATCCGAGGCATTGGAAGACTCTAGCGCAGCTCGTTGGCAGTGCGGCTGCCGAGTGAGTTTTGTCACTCACCCGTGTGACACTGCTCTTTTCTCTTGACAACGGTTTGTAACCCGCCTAAATTGTTCGCCAATCCTTGCAGAAGAGAGTTTGGTTCTCACAACTGTGTGAGACGCTTCCGCGAGGGTTCTTCCCTTCGCGGCGATAGAGCCGATCTCAGTTCAACGCATTGCTTCGCCCGGCTTCTGCCGGAGGTGGACAACCAAATGATTCGAACCAGAGCCGTGTCCCTTATCCTCATTTGCCTAGTCATCGCGACCTCAAGTAACGCCGCAGCGGCCAGCAAGTACCAAGTCAAGCAGGACCCTCAGGCCGTCGCCGTTGTCCAGGCCGCTTTCACGGCAATGGGTGGCGCGCAGGCCGTGGCCGCGTATCAAGACTCAGTTGCCTCCGGCACGGTCGCGATATACACGGGCGGCACACCGGTCTCGTATCCGATCACCATGAAGTCGAAGGGATTACGCGAGACACGAGTCGAGCTTCAGTTGCCGAAAGGCACCAACGTTCGCATCGTGAACCAGGGGCAAGGCGCGATTTTGCGACCCGACGGCAGTGTCAAGACGCTTTATTCCAACAACACATTTTACGAGCATGTGGATCACGTGCCCCTTTTGTCTGTTCTAGCTGAGTACGCCAGCGGAAGTGTGAACCTGCTCTACAACGGCGTAGCCCAGGTTCAAGGCCAGCCCGAAGACGTGATCGAGATCGATTTTGTTCCCGACCTCAGTCCGGTCAGTGGGCCGATTTTCGCTTCAATGAGCCGTACCCTGTTTTTCGTTAACCAGTCAACGAGTCTGGTGGACAAAATCCAGAGCACCCCGTTCTACGAGGGCAACGACAAGAATTCAGTCACCGAAGAGACCTACTTAAGTGATTACCGCTCGATTAACGGCCTGCTGGTGCCGTTCCGTCAGACACTTTTTGTTGACGGTACATTGAACACAGACCTCACGTTCACGTCGGTCAACCTCAACGCAGGGCTTGCTGATTCGGAATTTGCCCTCCCGCAGGCGAGGTGAAACATGCTACGACGACTTGGCTCCGAGAAGTTCGGAAAGACGGTGTTTCTGGTATCGCTCGTTCTGGCCTCAGTGTTTTTGGCACGCGTCGCCTTTGCACAGGGCGCTCCCAATGACTACCAGATCGGCCTGCCACAGCACGGAGAATTTAGCGGGACCGATTTCGAGCATGTGCAGATGAACAACAATAATTTGCACATCGACTTACCCTTATGGAGTACCGCTGGGCGGGGACCGTACCGCTCGTTGCTGGTCGATCTGGTATCGTCTCTTCATAGCGACTCTCTCCTTTTTCTTGGCAGAAAAAACCACCCTCGGCCCATTATGACCGCGGATGTGAGAGTCGCTACTTTCTACGAATTAACGGGCATCCTCCCTCACGCTTGTAGGACCTCAGAGCTACAACGTCACTGGGAAGACTGGAAACTACACGTGTAACGGCGCTGGATTTCCTATCTTAGTCTTTAGCTATAGCGTTAACACACCCGACGGAACCAGCCACCATTTCGTTCCCGATCCCATTCAAATCCCTGGCGAAGGGGCATCCTGTTTGCCGCAGCCGACCACTGTATACGCTGATGATGGCAGCGGATGGATGCTGACAGTGGATCAGAGCAGCGGGGGCATCGTAAAGGCCGTGGGAAAAGACGGGATGGTTGTATCGACCACCAAAGAGGACACGAATGGCAATCAAGTTGTGACCTCCAGTTCACCCGCTACTGACACTCTGGGTCGCCAATTCAATCTTGATGGAAGTTATTACGACTCCAGCGGTGTGCTGCGGAGCATCCCGGTTGTCAACCAGAGCGTTGCAATTCAAACCAACCTCTGCTGGGCGAGTACGGGTGACGCTTGCTACGAGTATTCGTCCAACTGGAGCGTACCCCAGACCATTACGCTGCCGAACGGCAAGATCTACACATTCAGCTATGATCAGGGAAGTCCGACACATCCGTATTACGGGCAGCCTTTGTCAGTCACTTTGCCGACGGGCGGACAAATCACCTGGAACTGGAGCGGCGAGGATGACACTGGCCCAGTGCTCGTCAGCCGCCAGTTGTCCGGCGACCCGCAGCCTTGGAAATACTCCGGCGGGCAGCTTGGGCCGACCGGGGGGTATGGTGGTGGGACTGTTACCGACCCGGCGGGGAACGACACTGTCTATACGTGTGGGTGGTATACACCTCCATATGTGCTCTTTAACATTTTGCCCCCTCAGCTCTGCTACATCATCACGAAGAAGTACTACCAAGGCTCGTCCACCTCAGGAACACTGATCAGAACCGTTCAAACCGATTATTGGACAAGCAACGAACCCGCAATCCTGCCGATTCACGAAACGACTACTTGGAATCCGCAGAACCTGGTCAGTCGGACGGAAACGGACTACGACTCGTGGGCTGCGTCGTCTTTCAACAACACCACATATTACGGCACTGCCGGGAACCCTATTGAGAAACGCGAGTACGGCTACGGTACCGGAAGCTGGGGTTCGCTGGTTCGGACGTCGGATTACGGATATCTTCACCTCTCGAATTCCACCTACCTCGGCCTAAACATTTTGAACAAGGTGACCAGCCACAAAGTCTACGCGGGCTCGTCGGGGAGCGGGACCTTAACGGCGCAAACCCTGAATACCTATGATGGAGTAGCTATCCCTGCGAGCGGAAACACCAGTGCGAACCCTGCTCCCAATCACGACTACGCGAACTTCCCAGCGTCATACAACTATCGAGGCAACGTCACGAAAACGAGCAGAGGTCTAAAATCGGGGAGTAGCTGGACATGGTTGAACACGAACTATACCTACAACGACCTTGGAGAAGTCCTCACTTCCACCGATCCTCTCGGCGATACCACAACGAGTGACTACACCGACAACTGGGTCAGCATTTCGAATCCCCAGTGCGTGACCTCCGCACACTCCTACGCCTTCCCAACCACGATTACCGATCCCCTTGGGCACCGACTGAAGCACCAATACTTTTCGTGCACCAGTCTTGTGGGAAGCGATCAAAACGAGAATGACATTCAGGCTAGCCGTGCCGGGACAACCTACAGCTACGATCTGATGAGCAGACTGCTGACCAAGTCATTCTCGGACGGCGGCAGTACCTCCTACATGTACAATGACGCTTCATTGCCATACTCGGAAACGCAAAGCACGGCAGTTACGTCCGGCCAGTCCATTGTAGACACATCTGTCTTTGATGGGCTTGGAAGGGTGCAGAAGGTTCAGAAAAACGATCCCGACTGCACCGCAGGGCTTGTGAAGGTGGACTACACGTATAGCTATGGTACCCAAGGGCGAACGACGCAAACCAGCACGCCGTATTGCAATTCAGTGGGTGGAAATTACGGGCTGACGGCCACGCGCAACTTCGAAGCGTTGGAGCGCCCGGTGAGCGTTCAGCAAACAGACGGCTCAACCGGTACCACAACCTATGCGGGCAATTGCCTAACGAGTACCGACGAACGTGGCAAGAGCCGCAAATCCTGTTTCGATGCGCTCGGCCGTTTGACTCAGGTCTTCGAAGACCCCGCGGGGCTAAATTACGAGACGGATTACGGCTACGATGTCCTGGACAACTTGACATCCGTTACGCAGAAGGGCGGGGCGGCGTCCACTCTATGGCGAAACCGCAGCTTTACCTACGACTCGCTTTCGCGCCTTACATGCGCTGCCAATCCCGAGATCACATCTGGACTAAGCACAGTGAATCCCGCTTCGTGTCCAGCCACGTATACAGGAACGTATACCTCGGGCACCGTTGGCTACGCCTACGACGCTGACAGTGAACTCAATACAAAAACATCTCCTGCGCCAAACCAAACGGGAACTGCGACGGTTACGGTGACCTACTCGTATAATCAGGATCATCAGGTGATAGCAACCACCTATTCTGACGGGACCACTCCGAATACACAATTCGGCTACAGCGGAACTTCCTTGGCGGGTTGTACCACCGCTCCACCCACGCTCACGGATAGCAATCCAGTGCACGCCCGGACTTCGATGTGTGACGGTTCGGGAGCAACTTCGTGGGCGCACGATTCGATGGGAAGAATATTGACGGAAAAGCGGAAGATTGTCGGATCATCTACTATCACGAACGGTACCAACTATACCTATTATCTCGATGGTGAGTTAAAGCTCCTAACGTATCCCAAAACGGTCAGACAGATAAAGTACACCCCGAATGGCTCGGGCGGCTACACTGCCGGGCGACCGGTCACAGCGGTGGACACGACCAATAACATCAATTTTGTGACGGCGGCAACATACGCTCCTCACGGTGCTGTGGCATCGCTCACATTAGGCGCATCGGTGAACGCAGCCGAAACGTACAATTCGCGGATGCAGCCCCTCCAGATGTACTACACCGTTGGAACAATATCTTCCAACACGCTGGGCCAACTGCAACAGGCGAGCTGTCCAACAACGACGGCGACGATTATGAGCCGCCTCTACGATTTTGGCCAAGCTGGCGCTAGCAACAACGGGACCGTGCAAACCATTACCAACTGCCGAGACACGAACCGGACGCAGAACTTTCTCTACGATTCGCTGAACCGGATTCAGCAGGCATCCACAAGCGGCTCAAACTGGGGAGAAAGCCTTACAATCGATGCCTGGGGGAATCTGACCAACAAGAGCGCAGTCGCAGGCAAAACCAACACTGAGCCATTGAATGTCGCTCCAGCGAGTGTTAAGAACCAAGTCAATGGTTTTTGTAATGACTCCGCCGGAAATCTGGTGCTGAATACTAGCTGTCCAACAGGCACTTTTACGCCGACCTACAGCTACGATTCTGAGAACCGATTGATATCGACGGGCGGCGTGACCTATACCTACGACGGTGACGGCCAACGGGTAAAGAAGTCAAACGGAATGCTCTACTGGGCGGGAAGTAGCTCGGATGCTCTGGTGGAGACTGATCTCTCCGGGAACGTAACGGCAGAGTATGTGTTCTTCAATGGCAGGCGAGTCGCTAGGATCGATCAGCCTGCGGGCTCTGTCGAATATTACTATGCCGACCATTTGGGATCGGCTGACGTAATCACGAATGCCAGCGGGAGCATCACCAAGGAGTCGGACTACTACCCGTACGGCGGGGAGATTCCAGTCATTACGGGAGATTCGAACCATTACAAGTTCACCGGCAAGGAGCGGGACAGCGAGAGCGGGCTCGACAACTTTGGAGCACGTTACGATTCGTCGAGTTTGGGGCGGTTCATGACCCCGGATTGGGCAGCGAGGCCGACGGCAGTGCCCTACGCTGTGTTCGGCGATCCGCAGTCATTGAACCTGTACGGCTACGTTCGCAACGACCCTGTAAGCCGCGCCGACCTTGACGGACACGCGGCTGAACGCGACGCGTTCATCAACTGGGGCGACGCGTCCATCTTTGGCTATGGTCTGTTTGGGATGAGTGTTCCACTTTCGGACTTGCCATCGCTATCGGTGGCGCAAGCCGCCGAGGTGAAGGCGCAGCAAAATGCATTAGCTCAGGCAAAACAGGCGCAAAATAAAGATAAAGCGCAGGTAAGCGTGAAGAAGAAAACGTACGCACCGACTAATCATGGCGTGAAGATCAAACTGACCGCAAAGGTAAGGGGTGGAGGATACAAAGACCTCAACTGGATTCAAAAGGTTACTACCAACAAACCGCTTGGTAACAATCCTGCCAATCAACCCTATTTGGATAGAGATGCAGGCCAACAAACTCCTTTCTACTGGAATCCACAGGAACAGGCACAAAACGAAAACATCGTGCCAGGCCCCTTGCCATCTCAAACGACGTTCTCAGACGACGCGAGTCGGACGTTTTCGGGAAACGCTATATCATGGCACGCGGACCTATCACTAGTAGGTATTAAAAGCGATGGTACGGTTGACACGCTCAAGAGTTTTTCCTGGGGTTTTACTCTGAATGCAAGCGGTGTGCATCCTGAACAACTAACGGGGGTACAATGACAGGCAGAACGATCATTTTCATCTCGCTTTTCACAATAGCAATGACCCACACCATTAGATCGCAGGAACACATTAAATACTCTGTGCTCGCAATCGAGTACATCGGCGAGTCGGACAAGCCTATCACGCCGATCATAATTAGCGACTCGAAGGCGGGAGCTACGTGGTATCGTAACGCCGTGCTAAGGAAGAATGAATCGGACCGCACATATGTGCATGTTGTCAGCGCCTCTTTATTGAAAAAACTGATCGCCGACGTGGATGCGCTCAAGGGCACTGTTCAGCAGAAGGGAGAAAAGAACCTAACATCTTCTGAGACCGTCGCGGTGGCAGTTATTACGCCCGAACGTAACAACAGGTTCCTGTATGACACGGACTCGGCCATTTCGCTGTTAGAAAGTCTTGAGAAGGGTTGCGAGAGGAGCGAGTCGCTACATTCTGATATTGCTCATTTTCGGGATCGGATTCGTGCTTGGAAATGAGGCGACTGCAATCACAATGATGGTTGGCGCAAAATCAGGCCAATGGCGCGGGCCAAGCGCATGGCGCGGGGCAACAGGGAGATGTTGCAGCGGCTAAACGCAGGACAAGGCACGCGAGCACAAGGCCAAAATGGATGCATCTCAGAGTGGAGCATATTGCCACGCTCAAACAAAGGGCTTATGCACCCATAATCATGCTCTGGTGGATATTATGACGTCTAAAGAGGAGTGACGGAATTTCGAAACCTGCGCCCGCCCCACACTAGCCCGGCCCTACCCGCTCGCGACCGCGCCCCGGCCCCTGGGTCCAAATCCGGTGTGGGGGGGGTCGACAATTTTTCCCGAAGTATACTACCCCGTCAAACTTAGGAGGGGGTACTATGACCTGAGGGGATTTTGCTACACCTGTACTCCCTCTTACCAGAAGAAACCGTGCCCACAAACAGCTGGCTCCCCCTGGGACGACGCAACCAGAAGCTAATCCCCGCTCGTGGTCCGCGACTCAGCCCTTCTGGAAGGGCAACAAGGTCACCTTGCCAACATGACCATCTGAGCTGACCTCAAGCTGCGCCCGTAGGAGGTAGAGCGTTATACATACCAGTGGAGTTTCGCTGACTTGAAGCAGTGAGAGCTATTGAAGTGTTACGGTTTTAGTTGCGGAATGACGAGAGGAGCGGAGGTGGCCTGTGAAAACACTTGGTTCTCGCCGATATGGCATACTAATTTTGCTTGCGGTGACCATCTGCCTAGCTGCCGGCGCCACCTTCTTGTGGCAGCCAACTTGGCTGTTCCACTGGAGCGACTTTAGAACTGGGAACAGAATCATCGCACAGGTAGAGGCATTCCGGCGCAGTCACGGGCGTCTCCCGGAAACTCTTGAGGAGGTTGGTATTACTGACGCGAACTTGAGAGTCTTCTATCGAAAGACTAACGATCACGAGTACGTCGTGTGGTTCGGCATATCCGTAGGGGAATCGGAAACCTACGACTCCAGCACTAAGAATTGGGACTGAAGCACAGGCGGGCTCTGCGGCAAAATTCACCGCCAAAAACACCTCGCTGAATCCAAAACTCGATTACTTCGGACACTACGACGCATTCGAGCTTAGGAGGACGCTTTCATGACCTGTCCGACCCCTGCCGGGGATGCATATTCCATCCCGTCATGTTCTCACCCCCACCCCGTTTGACGCGAGACCCCCGCCCCCGTCCCTCCCTGTTAACGAAGTGGTAACGAGGGCAGTTTCAAAACGCTCTACCTCCTATCCCGTCAAACTTAGGAGCAGGCTTGGTCGTCGGTCATTCTGAAACAAATTTATGAAATACCTTAGCCGCGCCCCAACACAGCAGCGAATACGCAATTATATTGACAGATGGTCCGATTATCGCTGCTAGAGTCTCCTGTGCCATCGTTCCTCCGTGCCCCCCTGTGATCAACATTTGGACAGCCATCCCGGGGAACAATGCAAGGAATAGGATGAGGGAAAAGAGGAGGTTGGATGAAGATTGAGACTGATATTGCAGGAGGGTTAGGGGAATTACAATGGCGGATGCAACGTAAACCGACCTCTTCGCACTCATGGTTCCTCGCGCTGTTCCGTAACAGAGCAGTCAGTCGTCCCGGGCAGGAACCTCAAAGGCTGAGAGCCAAAAGCTAAAGGCCAAGTGCTGAATGCTGACTCCCCTACTTCCCCGCCAGCTTCTTCGCGATCTCTTCCACGATCTTCGGGCGAAGATCGGCCATTACGCTGTCCACGATGCTGGCAATGGTGCTCGCGTCGGTTGCAGACGGAGACGTTGAACCCTCTGCGGCTGCCGCTGCTGCCATGGCCTTTGGAGACTCCTCGGCCCCGGCTGCCGCCTGTTTCGCCGCTTCCACCACATCACTGTTCGCGCCAGCGCTGGCCGGCGCGGTGTGGATCTGATGCCAGTTCGACTTCCCCGATTTCGCTTTCACGTCCTTGCCCATGGAATCCTGACCCCCAGAATCTGAACTCGAATCTTGATTCTCTTCTGCTGCCACTTCTGCCACCGCTGCCGTCGTGCTACTGATGGGTTCTCCGCTTTGTTCCGCCTTCACTGGATCTGCGAACGTCGCTGCCGCGACCTGTTCCGCAGCTGCTTCCTCCGCGATTTTGGCCGGTGAATCTTTCCCTTCCGCTTCGAGCTTTTCCGCTTCGATCTTCTGCGGTTCGATCTTCCCTGGTTCGATCCCGTCTGCCCTCGGACTCGCTGCGTTCGAAACCGCCGCTTCCACGACCGATGTTTCCGCGGTCGCGGCGGTGGTGTGTGCAGAACGCTCGGCTCCTTGCTCCGACGAAGCGTTCGCACTAGCCGTCAGCCCTGCTTCTGCCAGCCTGTTCTCAACGGCGGCCGCAATCGCGGAAACTCCAGTGATTCCTACCGATTCAATGTCGCCGCCGGTCGCCGCCGCGAATGTCGCCGCGAACGTGCTGAACATTTCCGCTTCCAGCGAAATCGCCGCTTCCTCCGTAGTCAACGCCACCGGCTCCGCTACCCACCGCGGACCGGCTGCCGCATTGCGTGCCGCTTCCTCTGCCGTCGCCTGACCGGCTGCCACTACGGTTCCGTGCGACGGAACCGTCGAGACATCCGCGTTCGCGGTAGCCGGTGTCAGCAAGCGCAACGCCTCGGCCAGTGCCTCATCGCTCGGCGCTGGCTCTTCGGCCTCTGGTGCTTCGGGCTTGGATCCTTGGTCCTTCGCAGCAACTGCTTCGGCTAGCGCGCTCGCCTCGGTCGCCTCGATCGTTTCGCTTTTCGCGACGGCTTCGGCCGGCTTCGCTTCAATCTTTTCTTCCGCCTCCTGCCCAACCGCGCTCGCAGCCGTGGCGAACATCGGCTCATCGGTCCTGTCCACGGGCGCCGGCTCCTGCGCAAAGGGGGCGGTATTCACCGGGACCGCGACCACCGCAGCCGGCATTTCTGCACGCTGGGGTTCTGGACGCTCGGTTTCGTGCTGATGTACTTCGACCGCAGCCTCGGCGACCGGAGCGGGAGTTTCAACTTCTTTCTTCGCGTCTGCCGCAGGAGCGTCCACTTCAGTCCTTGCCACTTCAGTCTTCGCCGCCGCCAACTCTGCCGCCGGAGCCATGCCCGAACCCATCTTTTCCGCCAGCGGCGCAATATTTTGAGCCGCGGGAGTCGGTCCGTCGAGTTTCGCGGCCAACGCACTGAGTGCGTCCAACTCTTCCGGCGTGATATCTCGCGGAATATCCGGAACCAATCCTGGCTCCGGTGCTGGCGGCGGAGACTCCTTCACCGTGAACGGTACGTTCGCGCCCGTCTTGCCCTTCGCCTTTCGGAAATCCCGGAACGTCGCTGCTGGCACGATATCTTCTGATTCCGGTTCCGGTTCTTCTTTCTTTTTCTTCGACGGAAAACCCAGCCGGCTCTTCCACCCAGCATCGGCGCCCGCTTTACTTTCCGTTGTCCTGCCGTTTCCTTCGCCGCTGAACCGCTCCACGCCTGAAGCCGACGTACTGTAGCGCCCGCCCTCGGGCTGCTGCGGCACCATGCGGTCTTCGAGTCGCGTAATCGCACTCAGCAACTCGCTGGCTTCAAATGGCTTCACGATATGAGCGTCGGCCTTGACCCGGCGCGCTTCTTCTGGCTTGAAAGGTTCCAGCTTGCCCACCGTCAGCAGCACGGGAATGTGCGCGGTCCCGGGAGCATCCTTAATCCGCTGGCAAACTTCGAGCCCGCTATAGCCGGGCATGTACACATCCAGCACGATCAGATCCGGTTTGATTTCGGTGATTCGCTTCAGGGCGGCAGATCCGTTGTTGACCGTGACGACGTCATACCCGGCATCGGCCAGGATCTTTCGCCCCATGTTCTGGGCCGTCACACTGTCATCGGCGAGCAGTATTTTCCGCGCCAAGCGTTATCCTTCGGCAAATAAGGAGAGATAACGCGAAAGTACCTTGTCCCTCAGCCTAAGTCAACGATTCCCGCAGAGGTAACCGGTTACGACCGTTCCTAGCCTGTTGGGAGGGGGGGAGGGAGGTCGGAGTCAAGATGTCAGATTGAAGAGGTGAGAGGCAAGACTTTGAAAATTAGGGTGCGTATTGCAGAAGTCGGCTGACAAAACCGGTAGTAACCTCTGCAATCTGCCCTCCTACCTCTGACCTCACTAGAACGGGTTCAGCTTCCCCAAGCCCTTTTTCTTTTTCTTCTTGCTTGAAGAAATATCCGCCAATTCCTCGGTTTTCGCCGCCGCACTCGAAGAGACCGCGCCCGACGCCCCACCACCATTCTCCAGTTGATTGCTCTGCTGCAGCGGGGGAAGCGCGTTCGGATCGGCCTCAACGTTCGGTTTCAGTTCATTTGGATCCGCCACACTCGGCTTTAACTCGGCTGCTGCGGTCGCCGGATCCTGCGCCGCCGCAGGCTGTTCCGGGGCCGCTACCGCTGGATCCACCGCTGCCGGAGCATCGGAACGTGGCGCCTCCTGGTTCGGCGCTACCTTCCCATCGACTGTTTCCACACCGATCTTATTGTCACCGCCCGCCATTCCTCCCGCGTTTACCACCTTCCGCACCACATCGTTCGGATTGGTGGGCGCTGGATCCACCATCGTCGGATCGCCCACATGCGAGGCTTTGGCAACGTCGGGATGCTTCTCGAAATTCCCCAGCATGCTCGACATCATCCCCGCTTGCTGCCGACTCGCCACTTCCTTCTTGTTCAGTTCGAGCGCCGCACGCGTTGGCCGCGGCACCGGCTGATGCAAACCCTCGAGCCGCGCCTTGGCATCCAGCGCCCGGTCCATCGCCGGATACCGCTTGATGATCCTCGCGTACGCATCAGCAGCATCTTTCGTTGTTTCCTCGATCATCTTCGTCTTGGCCACTTCATTCATACGCCCATTCTTGCGGATCACATCGATCTCGCCTTCGTAGGATTGCCCCAGCAGATACAGCGCCTCGTCCGCGCCGCTGTATAACGGATAGCGGTCCACCAGCGTTTTCAGGCGCGCAATCGCCGCCGGATACGCCAGCCGCAGATAATAGAATCGCCCGATGTTGAACTCCCGTTGCGCCAGCACTTCCTGCACTTCCCGCAACCGCTGCTTTGCCTCCGGCACCAGCTTGCTGTCCGGATACTCCTGAATCAGCGACCGGTATTCCTCTTCCGCCCGCATCGCGTGCGTGAAGTCGCGGTCCGCCTTTTCCATCTCCTGATAGTGGATGTTCGCCACCTTCAGCTGCGCCTCTGCCGCTTCCGGCATATTGGGGAAGAAGGTGCGGAAATCCTTATACTCGATCTCGGCTTGCTGCATCGCCGTCGTTCCGCCCTCGGCATACCACGAATCCGCCACCGCCAGCTTCGCCCGCGCGATAAACTCCGAATCCGGATAAGTATTGATCAGCGTCTGCAGCGTCATCCGCGACACGTCGAAGCGGTTGTGCTTCATGGCATCCATGGCCCGATCAAACAGCACCTTGTCGGGCTGTTTCGACCCGACGTTCGCCAGTGGGTTCACCGATTTTTTGTTGGTGCATGCCACCGTCAACACCAGCAGCAACGCGAGAAGCACGAAAATAGAATTCCGACGCATAAAGAACCTCTGCAATCTGACCTCTGACCTCTGACCTCTGCAATCCCTACACTCTCTGCAAACTCGCGCTGCGCGCCGCTTCCAGCAGCGCCTCCGCATTCACCTTCGCATCGCCCTTGCCGAACACCGCATTCCCGGCCACCAGAATCTCCGCTCCGGCGCGCACCACTTCCGCCACCGTGTCCATCCCGACGCCACCATCTACTTCGATGCGGAACTGGTATCCCCGCTCGGCCCGAATTTCTGCCAACTTCGTCATTTTATGCAGCGTTCCCGGGATAAACTTCTGCCCCCCAAACCCGGGATTCACGCTCATCACCAGCACATAATCCACAAGGTCGAGCACTTCGCTGAGCGTCTCCACCGGCGTCGCTGGATTAATCACCACTCCCGCCCGGCAGTTATGCTGCTTAATAAGGTTCAGCGTCCGGTTCAGATGCCGGCACGCCTCCTGATGGACCGAAATCCAGTCCGCTCCCACATCTGCAAATTCCGAAATGAACTGGTCGGGGTTCTCTATCATCAGATGGCAGTCCAGCGGGAGCCGGGTTGCCCGGCGCAGCGATTTCACCACGGGAGGCCCCAGCGTTAGATTGGGCACAAAATGCCCGTCCATGATGTCGACATGGACCACACTAGCGCCGCCCGCCGTCGCCCGCTCCACCTGATCCGCCAAGTGGGCGAAATCCGCCGCGAGTATCGAGGGTGCAAGTTCGATCAAAACAGGGTCCAAGGTATAGGGTCAGAACTGTGGAAATTCTAGCACGGTGGAGATGCCTAGACCGCTCGTGTGGGAACAGGCGCCTCGCCCGTTCATGCCGGGGGAAACCCCGGCAGCTGCGTGCAGCTTCAAGTAGCCCAGGGGACGCACCCGTTCACCCATTACGCGCCGAATTGCGAAAACCGCGTCTCCTCCGAAGCTGCCAGCGCCTTGCGCGCCTTATCCACTTCCTCCGCCATCGTGTACTTCAGCTTCTCAATTCCCTCGCCGGTAACCGCTGAAATCGGATAAAGCTTCAGCTTCTTGCGCGTCGCCCACTGCTTCAGTTTCTTAAGCTTCTCCGGGTTCACCACGTCGATCTTGGACGCGACCATCAAGGTTGGCTTATCCTCCAGCCCCGCCCCGAAACTCGCCAACTCGCCTCGGATCACCTCAACGTCTTTCACCACGTCGGCCCGGCCACTGCTGTCGGAGACATCCACCATGTGCACCAGCAAGCGCGTGCGCTCGATGTGCCGCAGAAATTGTGTCCCGAGGCCCGATCCGGTGTGCGCGCCTTCGATCAAGCCCGGAATGTCGGCAACCACAAAACTCTCTTCTTTTCCCTTGTCACCCGCCAGCACGACACCGAGGTTCGGTTCGAGCGTGGTAAACGGATAATCCGCAACCTTCGGGCGCGCCGCCGAGATGACAGAAATCAGCGTCGACTTGCCCACATTCGGATATCCCACGAGCCCCACATCGGCGAGCAGCTTCAACTCCAGGCGGAAGTTGCGTTCTTCGCCGGGGCGTCCTTCTTCGTGCTCGCGCGGCGCCTGATGTGTCGAAGTGGCGAACTGAGCGTTGCCACGTCCACCGCGTCCGCCGCGCGCGATCACGACGCGTTCATCCGGGCGCGAAAAATCGTGGACTTTCTCGCCCGTGTCCTCGTCGTAAACGATTGTGCCCACGGGCACCTTCAGGACAATCCCTTCGCCGTCGCGGCCAGTTTTCTTCGAGCCTTCGCCGTGCCGTCCGCGCTCGGCCTTGTATTCAGGATTGAAACGGAAATGGACCAGCGTATTATGGCGCTCGCTCGATTCCATCCAAATGTCGCCGCCATGACCGCCATCGCCGCCCGAAGGCCCGCCCCGCGGAACGTACTTCTCCCGTCGGAACGCCATGCAGCCGTTGCCGCCGTCCCCAGCCTTCACCCGAATTTTGGCTTCATCGATAAACATGATGTGTAACAGAGAGAACTTCGCCCCAACGAAAAAGCCTCGACTCGAAGCCGAGGCCGATAAATGTCCTGTAGAGACGCGGCGTGCCGCGTCTCCCACCATGTCCACAAAGACGGGGCAAGCCCCGTCTCTACAGCAAGACCTACTTCGCTTCGATAGCCTCGGGCTCGATCATCACAAACTTCCCCATCGATCCCTTGTTGAGGAACTTGATGCGTCCCGTGATCTTGGCGAAGAGGGTGTCGTCCTTGCCACGTCCAACGTTCAGTCCCGGCTTCACCCGAGTGCCGCGCTGGCGGACAATGATCGTGCCGCCCGGCACCAGTTGTCCGCCGAAAGCCTTGAAGCCAAGCCGCTGCGCGTTCGAGTCGCGCCCGTTTCGTGAAGTGCCTTGTCCCTTTTTATGCGCCATAAATCAGTTCCCGCTTCTAGGTGGCCAGTTGCCAGTAAATTCCAATTCTAGAGCTTTGCAATACAAATCAAATTGTCATCCTGAGCGGAGCCGAGTCAAGAGCGAAGCGATTGGCTCAGCGGAGTCGAAGGACCCCTACTCATCATCACCCATGCCCGCTGTGGCAGGGAGTTCTTACGATAAATCCGCACTACTTCTTTTTCTTCTTCGCCGCTGCCTTCTTCGGCGCGGCTTTCTTTGCCTGCGCATGTGCGACGTGCTTTGTCGCCGTCTTCCCTGGCCGCGCCGAGCGTTTCACGTCTGCGCCGCCCTCGTGCGCCTTCTTCACCTTCTTCTCTTTTTTCACCAACTCAGGCGCCTTAAACGACTGTCCATCAAAAGCAATCTCGGTGATGCGGACCGCGGTATAGTCCTGCCGGTGTCCGCGCAGCTTCTTGTATTGCTTCTTGCGCTTGTAGTGGAAGACCAGGATCTTCTCGCCGCGTCCCTGCTCGACAACCTCGCCAGTTACAAGCGCCCCCGACCCCGCGGGCAACACGCTGCCCGCCTCGGCCGAAACCGCCAGCACGTCGCCGAACTCGACCTTGCCGTTCTTGTCTTTCTGCGTTTCCATCCGGATCACGTCGCCCGGGGCAACACGATACTGCTTTCCACCTGCGCGGATCACCGCGTACATAAACTCTCCTTAGGCTCGTGTGGGGGCGGGCGCCTAGCCCGTCCGCGTAGGGACAGCCGCCCTCGGCTGTCCAATCCGAGCGAAGCTCGGCAGATACCAATCGTATGCTTGCTGTTTTCCCGCAACGGCTTGTGACCGGAAACGCGGCGCGGCCCCAGAACGGGTCCACAAGTACAGGCAAACTCAACTAGTCTATCGTGCGCTGTGGAAATCGGTCAAACGGAACGTGGACGCCGTCCCAGGCCACTACCGCTTTTCGGAATCATCCGCCATGCGACCGTGGCACTCGCCAGAGACAGGACTGCGCAAACTAGCATTACAATTCGGTATCCAAATACAAATGCTTCCCCGATTGATTGCTTGATGACGGCTCTCGAGCTCGGATCGACGCCGCTCGGCACCTGCAATCCGGCAAGTCTGGTCTCTTCTGTCCGAAGCTCCTGCAGAACCCCAGGCGGGAGCGAGACGTGCGCCAGGATGTGGTTCAGCCAAAAACCAAAGGCCTTCACCATCACAATTCCAAAAACCGCAATAGCTAGCACACCCGCTACGCGCGCCACGGCATTGTTGATTCCCGAAGCCGCACCGACTCGATCTTCATTCACCGAATTCATGACCGAGGTGGTAAGTGGAGCCACAGTGACGGCCATCCCGAATCCCAGAACAACCATCGCCGGGAAGAACGACTTCCAATAGCTGTCTCCGACGGAAGGCAATGCGAACAGTCCGAAACCTAAAGCAACAATGACCGGACCAATAATCAGCGGCCCTCTCGGACCATAGCGCGACACAAGTCCTCCAGACCAGCGGGAAAGAAGGAACATCAGCAAAATCAAGGGAAGGATCGCAGCACCAGTTGCCGTTGCGGAGTATCCCTGGACTTGGATCAGGTTCAAGGGAAACAAGAAAAAGAAAATTCCGATCGCAGCATATAAGAGCAGCGTAAGCAGGTTCGCGCCACTGAAGCTGCGGGATTCGAACAGCGCGAGCGGGAGCATTGGTGAATTGACGCGAGCTTCGACAAACACGAAAGCGACGAGACATCCGAAGCCGACAATCAGGCTGCCGAAAACCAGCGGATTACGCCAACCCAAATTGACCGACTCGATGAATCCCACAATCAAACCGCCTAGTCCGGAAGTGGCAACAAGCGCTCCAAACCAATCGATGCGACCTGCCGCGGCGCTACGGCTTTCCGGAACCCGCCAAACCGAAATCGCGATTACGGCCGCCGCCAGAGGGAGATTGATGAAGAATACCCACCGCCAGGAAGCATGCTCAACCAGCCAGCCGCCAAGAACCGGACCAATGGCAGTGGTGATCGCGGTGAACCCCGACCACGTACCGATCGCCTGACCACGACTCTTCTCGTCGAAGGACGAACTGATAATCGCAAGACTGCCAGGCACCAGGAGTGCAGCTCCCACACCTTGAATGCTCCTGGCGATGATGAGCAGATGAATGTTTGATGCAGCGCCGCAACCCGCGGAAGCCAAAGCAAAAATCGCCACTCCTATCGCGAATATCAAACGACGCCCAAACAGATCTCCGAGCGAACCTCCAACTAAAATCAATGCCCCTAGAAACAGCCCGTAAGACTCGACCACCCATTGCACATCCACCAGGGTTGCATGAAAGTTGGCTTGGACCGCGGGCAGGGCAACATTAACAACCGTGCCATCGATAAAAGCCAGGCTCGAACCGAGGATGGTCGCAGTCAGTATCCATAGTCTCGCGTCTCGTTTAAACGGAACGTCGGCACCCGCCGATCGCATTACGGATTCATCGCAAGGCGTTCTCATGAAAGCTATGGATGCTGCTCACTATCCAATGGAGCGCCGGGCGTCCCCGCCCGGCCATCTCTGATGTGGACGGGCGAGACGCCCGTCGCTCCATCGCGCATGGTTCCCGGGATGAGGGGACAGAGCGGACATCCTTTTCAAAACCCTTTCGCCGAATCCAGCAATATCGTGACCGGCCCTTCATTCACCAGTTCCACCTGCATCGTTTCCTGAAACCGTCCGGTTTCGCAGCGCAGGCCAGCGGCGCGGACTTTCTCCACAAAATATTCGTAGAGTTCGCGCGCCTGCTGGGGCGGAGCGGCCGCGTCGAACGATGGCCGCTTGCCGCGGCGCGCGTCTCCGTAGAGGGTGAACTGCGAGACCACAAGCAGCGCTCCGCCAACCTCCGCGACCGATAAATTCATCTTGCCGCCGGCATCTTCAAAAATGCGCAGGCCGATGGTCTTGTCGACAAGGTAATCGGCCTCAGCCCGCGTATCTCCCGCTCCCACCCCGAGTAGAACCAGCAGGCCGCGGCCGATCTCGCCGGTGATGTCGTCGCTAACCGTAACTCTGGCGTGGCTCACGCGCTGCACGACGGCGCGCATTTAGCGGCTGGCCTGAGTGAGAACGAGAAGCGTCTCGTGTCCGGCGAGCGCCTGCCAGCGCCCCTCGCGGTAGGTGAATACGTCGGTGAAGCGGACGCGGGCTATGACCTTGCCGGAAGCATCCACCAGAGTGGCGAGTCCGCGCGTAAACCCAAAATTCCCCTCGACGTGCGCACGCATTTCCGAGAGATGGTTCCCGCCCGGCTTGCGATGCGGGATGTGCTCCAACGTCTGGCCGCGGGTATGCAGCGAGCCATCTACGTCGGCGTCTTCGAATTCGTCGGCCACCATGCAGGCAACACTATCGGCATCCTTGCGGCTGAGGGCCGCGGCCCAGTTCTGCTCGAGTTCGATGAGCGCGGCCTCGGTCTTCGGCTGATCTTTGGGGCAATCGGCGGCAAGCGCGGATGACGCGAGGGCCAGCAAAACAGCAAGCAGGATTAGGATTTTCACGTCCAGATCGTGACATGAGTTCGGCGAAATGAGCAAGAGCGGACACGAAGGAAACCCGTAACCACGAAGGGCACTAAGGAGCACGAAGGAAAAACCTCTAGGCGTTCATCCCTTCGTGGTCCCTCGTGCCCTTGATGGTTGATCAATTTAGGGCATTGCCCGCCATGTCGAAGTTTGACCGCTATCCCTGCCGCCAGTTAGGATTCTTTAGTGATCTTTCCACAGGCCAGTTTTCTTCCCTTACTTCCTTTGCATACTTTTCCGATCCCTTTTAGACTACTGGTTTCGACTTCATTCGATCCATTGAGCAATATGCAGTCGTAAATAAGTAAACGACAATCAGCAAACGCCGGCCCGCGACCTGGACCCGCGATTCCCGAGACTTAGAAACGAGGAGAGACATGGCAGCCGTTGATGAAAAAGTGAAACAGATTATTGTCGAGCAGTTGGGTGTGGACGAGGGCGAGGTCACGCCCAGCGCTTCATTTGTGGATGACCTGGGCGCCGATTCGCTCGATACCGTCGAGCTCGTGATGGCCTTCGAAGAGGCCTTCGATATTGAAATCCCTGACGAGGATGCGGAGAAGATTCGCACCGTGTCGGATGCCGTCGACTACATCGGCAAGCACGCGAAGGCAGGCAAGTAATTTGGCGAGCAATTTGGAAAGACGGGTCGTCATAACCGGCGTCGGCCTGATCTGCGCAGTGGGCAATACCACTGACTCGGTGTGGCAAGCTCTGCTCGCGGGCAAGAGCGGTATCGACCGCATAACCCAGTTCGACGCCTCCGCCTTTGCCTGCCAGATTGCCGGCGAGGTCCGCAACTTCGATCCCTTCCAATTCATCGAGAAAAAAGAAGTGAAGAAGATGGGCCGCTTCATCCACTTCGCCGTCGCCGCGGCTGACGAAGCAATGAAGATGTCGCAGCTCAAGGTCACGCCCGAAAACGCGGAGAACGTCGGCGTGCATATCGGCTCAGGCATCGGCGGATTCGACGTGATCGAGCGGGAACATACCGCGCTCATGGAGGGCGGGCCGCGCAAGATCTCGCCTTTCTTCATTCCCGCCGCTATCGTCAACCTCGCCGCCGGGCATGTTTCCATGCGGTTCGGCGCCAAGGGGCCAAATGAAGCGACGGCCACGGCCTGCACCACCAGCGCCCACTCCATCGGCGACTCCTTTCGCATCATCCAGCACCATGACGCCGACGTAATGATTGCGGGAGGCTCCGAAGCCGCCATTACTCCTATGGGCGTCGGCGGCTTCGCCGCCATGCGAGCGCTTTCCACTCGCAATGACGACCCCGCTCGCGCCAGCCGTCCCTGGGACAAGGACCGCGACGGCTTCGTGATGGGCGAAGGCGCCGGCATTTTGGTTCTTGAAGAACTCGAGCATGCGCGCCGCCGGGGCGCTCCCATCCTGGCGGAAGTGGTTGGCTACGGTATGTCCGCGGACGCCTATCACATGACGCAACCGGCACCTGAACACGAAGGCGGTTTCCGCGTCATGCGCAACGCGCTGCGCGACGCGAAACTCGATGCCAGCGTCGTCGGCTACCTCAACGCCCACGGCACCTCGACCCCGATCGGCGACACGCTCGAAGCGCACGCCATTCGAAATCTGTTTGGAAATAAAGTCCCGGTGAGTTCCACGAAGTCCATGACCGGCCATCTGCTGGGCGGAGCGGGCGGATTAGAGGCTGGAGTGACGGTGCTGGCGCTGCGCGATCAAATTCTGCCGCCTACGATTAACCTCGAGAGTCAGGATCCGGAGACCGACGGCATGGATTTCGTTCCCAACCACGCCCGCAAAACGCAATTCGAATACGCCATGTCGAATTCGTTCGGCTTCGGCGGGACCAATGGCGCCTTACTGTTTCGCAGATGGTCGGAATAAGAATTCAGAAGGTCAGAGGTTAGAGGTCAGATTGCAGAGGTTAGAAGCCAAGAGATTTTTTACCTCTGCAATATGACCTCTAGCCTCTGACCTCTTTCGCGGTGCGAACTGAACTGACAAAAATTGAGACGAGTTCGTTCGCCTCCTTCACAAGATCGCGTAATTTTTCTGCCGGGAAAATATTTCCTTCCTGAAAGAGTTCGAGCCAAAAAACTGTCTCGTCTGCTTCTTCCAACACGATTCCTAGTTTGGCTGCGAATTCAGCCCGAGACCTTCCGCGACACGCGGCTCGGTAGTTTGCGCCTATCGATGTGCTGCAGCGAAGAAGTTGGGTACCTAAAATTCGCGCTTCTTGAGTTCGCGGAAGGGAGCGATAAAGTCTTAGGACCCGCAACGCAAAATCCTTGGTGCGGAGCTTCAGAGCCTCAGAGTCCCGCTTCATGCTACGCCTCGTGAAGCGATTCTATACTTTGATTTTCAATCCTGACGTGATGGTCCTCACATCGACAATGTGACAAATTGAAGAGGTCAGAGGTCAGATTGCAGAGTAAAAACCCTCGGCTTCTAACCTCTGCAATCTGACCTCTAACCTCTGACCTAGCCCTACTCCTTCTTCATCGCGTCAATCATCACATACAGCTCTTTAGTATCTGTCACTTCGACATAGGGCTTGCCATTACGCTTGTTGCTGACTATCCAAATCGTCGGCGTGTGCTCAATGTGCAGACTCACGCCCAACTCTTTGTCCGCCCTCACCAGCCCCGCCAGCTTGCCCGCCGGATCCACCACGAACGGCAAACCGATTTTGTGATCGGCGGCAAACTTGTCCGCAAATCCCCGCAAATTCTGCGGGTTGATCTCCAGTTGGTGCTCGAATACAGAGTCACGGAACGCGTTCCCGATCTCCTTGGAATGCGTGTCGAAGTAGCGCGCCAGCACGGCCGCGTCGAATGACCAGTTGTGCATCGGCAACGGGAAATCGTGTTGCACCAGCGGAATCTTGTAGGTCCGCGAGGCCTGAGCCAACAGCGGCGCCGTTCGACCACATTGCGGACACTGCAGGTCTTCGAAAACGACGAGCGCAACTTGCGCACCCTTCGGCGGACGGAGAGCCTCCGGCACATCCTGCCCGAAAACCGGCAGGCAGAACACCACCAGACACAACAGCATGAGGAGCGGCAATAGTCGTTGAATCTTCATAGTTTTTATTTGGATGCACATCGAACCGAGAATATACCTATGGTAGCGAATTCGGCCCATTCGCGCACGTGTGGAGGCGTGCTCAGATCCCTCCGAAACGAAGAATTACTTCGACATTGGGCAGTTCCTCTCCCCCGATAGGGAAGTGAAACCACTCTCATGGAACTAGACACCGGGGCGGCTATCCCTGCATGGACTGTCCTCGACCGGCACTGCCGTACAATAGCCCCGATGATTGCGCATCTTCGAGGAACTCTGCTGGCGAAACATCCGAACCAGGCGATCGTGGAAACTCACGGGGTCGGCTATGACGTTGCGATCAGCGTGCCGACGTTCACGGAAATGCCGGCGGCGGGCGCTGAAGTCGCGCTCCACATCCACACACATGTTCGCGAGGACGCGCTGAGCCTGTATGGATTTTTGCGTCTTCCGGAGAAACAGCTTTTCGAGAAGCTGCTGACGGTGAGCGGGATTGGTCCGAAGCTCGCGATCACGATCCTGAGTGGCATGCCGGCGGACGAGATGGTGGGAGCGATTCGCGGAGGCGACCTGGCGCGGCTCACGCGCATTCCAGGAATCGGCAAGAAGACAGCGGAGCGCATGGTGCTGGAGCTGCGCGACAAGCTGCCGGCGCCGGCGGGAGCGTCCGAAACGAGCGCGCGGCTGGCGAGCCCGGTGGAGGAGGATGTTATTTCCGCGCTGCTAAATCTGGGTTATCAGCGGGCGGCGGCGGATAAGGCGCTCTTGGCAGCGCGGGGCGGCAAGAGTCCTCAGAGTTTTGAAGTGCTGTTTCGCGAGGCGCTGGGATCGCTGTCGAAGTGATTCCACGTCAAGTTGTCCACGCCGGGTAAGTCCACTCTAAGTGCCGTGTTAGTTCGAACGTTTTACTTCGAACACGTTATTTTGAATCCTGGGAGGTTTTGTGCGCAGACGGTCGGTTCAAATCACTCTGCTGGTCCTGTGTATCGTGGCCGCGTTCTTCATTGAGATCCCGCCGCTGGTGGACGAGCGGGAGAACAAGTTGTTGAAGAAGCCGCCCTACACGGCATCGGAGCGGGCGCTGCATCTGCATAAAGAACTCACCATCGCCGATCTCCACGCCGATTCGCTTTTATGGGGCCGGGATCTGCTGGAGCGCAGCACCTACGGGCACGTGGACATTCCGCGACTGGCGGACGGCAACGTTGCATTGGAAGTGTTCTCGCTGCCCACCAAGAGCCCACACGGGCTAAACATTGAAAGCAATGAAGACAAGAACGACGACATTTTCTGGCTGGCGATTGCGGATCGTTGGCCGCCAGCAACCTGGAACAGCCTGACGGAGAGGGCCCTGTATCAGGCGCGGCGTCTGCATCAATTCGCGCGTGGTTCACGAGGCGGGTTCGTGGTCATCGAGAGTGCTTCCGACCTCTCCCGCTATTTGGAACGCCGGCGGCTCAATGGCAAGCTCACGGCCGGATTGCTTTCGATCGAAGGGGCGCACGCGCTCGACGGAAAGCTGGAGAATCTCGATATTCTGTACCGCGCCGGGTACCGGATGATGTCGCCCAGCCATTTTTTCGATAACGATATTGGGGGATCGTCGGCGGGAGTTCATAAAACGGGTCTCACCGAAAAAGGCCGCGAGTGGGTACGGCAAATGGAGGCTCGGCACATGATCGTGGACCTGGCGCACGCGTCGGCCAGGACGATTGAAGATGTTCTGGCGATTGCCAACCGTCCGCTGGTCGTGTCCCACACCGGCGTGAAGGGGACATGCGACAACAACCGGAACCTTAGCGATGATCAGATTCGTGCGGTGGCGGCAAAGGGCGGCTTGATCGGCGTTGGATATTGGGACACGGCGACCTGCGGCACCGATGCGCGGGCGATTGTGAAGGCGATACGGTATGTTTCCGATCAAGTGGGCGTGGAACATGTGGCGCTTGGTTCGGATTTTGATGGGGCCATCACCGCTCCATTTGATACGACCGGAGTGGTCGAAATCACCGACGCAATGCTGGAAGCGGGCTATTCCGAACGGGAGATCCGGATGATCATGGGGCAGAACGCGGTGAGGTTCCTGGAGGCGAATCTGCCGGAGAAGTAGCGGTGTGCACCAACCAATTAACGGTTATTTTACGGCTTGTCGATGATGAACATAGCGAGGTGATCGTGCTGCAACCAGAGGATGACGAATTGCGGATCACTACACTAAAACGCCGCCTCAACCGAGCTCAGCGGCGCATCCGGCAATACATAAAACCCGGAAGGTCACTGGCAGACGAACTTATCACCGAACGCCACAATCCCGCCAAACTGAAAACCGACCGTCGGGATCCATATGATCCGCCGACACGCACTTAGTTGCCGACGAAGCGCAGATACAGGTCGCGGTCGTGGCGGCAGGTTTCAGCCATTTGCTTCACCTTTTGCCAGGCCTCCAACTGCGTATCGTCGCGCACGCGATCTTTCGCACGATCCCATTCCTTGAGGAAGAGTTCCATCTGCAGGTGATTGAAAACGGTTTTGCCAAATGGATCAATACCGCTGAGCAGCAGGAAATCATCATGGCCGTTGGCGGGAACGACACCGTGCAGCATGACCCATTCACTGCGTTCGCCGAGATCGTCTTCCAGTTTCACGACCAGTGACATGGCTAACCTCACTGATTGACACAAGGGTATTAGCCGCAATGTAACAGCCCGGTAGGGCGTTGTTCAAGCTCAGCCCGTTATCGAAAGTAACCGCGCTTTGATGACTGGGGCAGATGGCCCGCGCGGCTCGGGTGGACGGGCGAGGACGCCCGTCTCTCCACAAGCCAACTTTTACGCTTGGCCGACGTGGGCGCCGTGCTGGAAGTGGTATTGGAGAATCTTTGCGGCCAAGGCGGGGGACACGCCTTGCCCTTGCGCTTCGACGGAGCGGACCACCTCTCCGCGACAGATAACCTCGGTGGCCGCGAGCCCGGCAATTTCTGGCGGCAGCACGAGGCTGATCTCCAGTTGTGCGCTCGGATGGAGAAATTCCTGCGCCTGGAACAGCAATCCGGAGCGGCTGATGTTCTCGGTGGTGCCGGGGCGCCAGCTCTTCTCACCGAGCGGACGATAGCGCAGCGGAAGCTGGAGATTGAAACGACGAGCTCGGAACGGCGGAACCTTCTTTTCAAGAACGCTTGAGCCGCGGGATTGCATGGCGACCTCCAGGGGGATGGGTTCGGAATCCAGCACCTCGCGGACGCGGTCTTTCAGAACGGGGAGGCTGAACGGTTTTTGGAGCAAGTTAATACCGGGATCGAGGGTGCCATCGAGACCAACGGCATTCTCGGTGTAACCCGACATATAGAGCACGCGGACGTCCGGGAG
>WNFA01000499.1_pt1 | contig 31203 bp, 27 predicted proteins | sample 5400481 | NCBI WGS metagenome assembly WNFA01 (sample SAMN13153340, study PRJNA577476) | soil metagenome | isolation source: 120 cm saprolite under Douglas fir tree site 2 hole 1 replicate 2 | place: USA:California | collected 2015-04-18 | reverse complement strand
GGCGTCTGTACCAGGGTCGAAAGTTAAGCTTGAATAATTAACAATAGGGCAATTTGTGGTTTCAAGTTCATCATGGTATAGTACCAATAGCGAAACTTGAAATCACAAACCCAAAGCCCGAACGGAGATACACATGGCCAGTAAAGGCAAAGAGAATCGCATTGTCATCACTTTAGCTTGCACCATCTGCAAGCACCGAAACTACACCACATCGAAGAATAAAAAGAACAATGCGGAGCGTCTCGAACTGAGAAAGTTTTGCAAGACTGATCGTGTACATACTGTCCACCGTGAAACCAAATAGATGGTAGGATACGGTCACTACTGATCGGGAAAGGTTGAACGTGGCAAACAAAATGGCCGATAAAAAGAAGAACGCCAGCCAGAGTCAGAGCCAAACGGCTGAACAGAAAGCACGAGATGGCGAGCAAGAGCAAGAGCAAGAGCGAGGCAAGAGCATCAAAGCGGTGACACGCGCACGGGAAGAGCGCAAAGGAAGTGAGAGCAAAACTGTGGCACGTTCACGGGAAACGAATCGGCCTGGCAGCAAAGCGCCTTCCGAGACGCTAACCCGTCTGCGTAGCAACCGCATTGTGCGCTTCCTCCTGGAGTCCTACTATGAACTCCGCTACAAGGTCACATGGCCGACCGTTGAGGAGGCCAGAAACATGACCGTTGTGGTAATTCTGCTCTCCGCTGCGGTTGGTGTCATATTGGGTCTAGCAGACCTAGGACTCTTGCAACTCTACACTCTCATCCTCCATGTGGCTGGTGTCAGCAAGTAGTCTTGCTAGCAGGGAACTATGAGAGGAAATGCTGTGGTTAGTGAACATACCACGCCGCCGAACAATACAGCGCAAGAAGATGAACATGCCTGGTACGCCATCCATACCTACTCGGGCTACGAAAATAAAGTAAAGAGTCATCTTGAGGCACGCATTGCCTCAATGGAGATGCAAAATAAAATTTTTCGGGTAATCGTACCTATGGAAGAAGAGGTGGAGATCAAGCAAGGCCAGCGGCGTACAGTGCAGCGCAAGGTTTTCCCCGGCTATGTGCTGGTGGAGATGATCATGAGTGATGAAGCTTGGTATGTTGTACGTAATACGCCTGGTGTCACCAGTTTTGTTGGCTCTGGCACACGACCTATTCCCCTGCAGGAACACGAGATCAAGTCAATCCTGAAGCAACTGACCAAAGAGACGGATAAGCCAAAGGCCAAAATCAGTTTCTCCAAGGGCCAGAGCGTACGCGTCATTGATGGTCCGTTTACCGAGTTCATCGGCACGGTCAGTGATATTAATATGGATCGCAACAAAGTAACCGTGCTCGTTTCCTTTTTCGGAAGAGAGACACCAGTGGTGCTGGATTTCCTCCAAGTCGAGAAAATTTAACCTATTCATTTCTAGGAGCTTGAAATATGGCAAAGCGTGTTAAAGCTGTAGTGAAACTACAGATTCCGGCCGGCAAGGCCAACCCTGCCCCACCAATAGGTACTGCTCTTGGCCCGCAGGGTGTCAATATTATGGCATTCTGTAAAGAGTATAATGAGCGCACAGCAGCCCAGGTTGGTCTGATCATCCCTGCAGAGATTACAATTTACGAAGACCGCTCCTTTACTTTTATCACCAAGACACCACCAGTTGCCGATCTGTTGAAGAAAGCTGCCGGTGTTGAAAAAGGGTCAGCCACTCCCAACAAGACAAAGGTTGGTTCGATTAGTCGCGACAAGCTGCGCGAAATCGCTGAGATAAAGATGAAAGACCTCAATGTCATTAATATTGAGGGTGCTGAGAAGATGGTCGAAGGGACCGCACACAGCATGGGTATCACCATCTCGTAGTGCGAGCAGTCATAGTTAGTATAAGGCAGGCATGCCCGATAGTCACTGCGGTTATTCTGCCACAAGGAGGGCCGAAATAATATGGCAAAACACGGAAAAAAATACGAAGAGGCACTCAAGCTGATTGAGAGTAACAAACTCTACCAGCCTCAAGAGGCTATCTCGTTGCTCAAAAAGATGAACTACGTAAAATTTGACCCAACCGTTGAGATTCACATGCGGCTGGGTGTTGATCCTCGCCACGCTGATCAGATGGTGCGTGGCGTAGCGATGTTGCCTGCAGGCACCGGTAAAGAAATGAAGGTGCTGGTCTTTGCACAAGGCGAGAAAGTCTCTGAGGCGGAGGCTGCGGGTGCGGACTTCGTTGGTCTGGATGATCTCATCAAACAAATTGAGGCAGATTGGTTCGGCTTCGATGTTGCGATCGCAACGCCCGATGTGATGGGCAAGGTTGGTCGGCTCGGTAAAAAGCTTGGTCCGCGTGGTCTCATGCCTAGTCCAAAGGCTGGAACCATTACCTTTGATCTCGCTAAAACCATTCGTGAAGTGAAGGCTGGTCGTGTGGAGTTCAGAGTCGATAAGACGGCTCTGCTGCATATTCCTGCGGGCAAACTCTCATTTAGTGAAGATGCGCTCATATCCAATCTGACGTCAGTGGTCGATGCAGTCGTACGAGCCAGGCCATCGGGTGCGAAGGGCACGTACGTGAAGAGTGTTGTGCTGTCATCTACCATGTCGCCCAGTGTCCGACTGGACATACCAGCGGCACTCGCACTCAAACCTTAAACGCAACTCTTCGGGACTCCTCACCACCTTCGGTGGTTCGCAAGGGGTTCTATTGCTGCGGGCTTTGTCGCCGCAGGCGACAAAGCCCGCAGCAATAAAAAGACGCGAGCCGTCGGAGGCGGCGAAGAAGTAGGCACCTGAATAGCTACTCTTAACAAACAAAATATTGTCAACCGAAGACAGCAAGTGTGCCAACAGGCATGTAAATGATACCATTGGTATCGGCTTGCTTAGGGATTGTGTACTCTACTGGTGTTATTATGGACGCATTATTGCTGGTACCATATTCTGCCAGATGGAGCAAGCATCGATCTCATCGTGGCCTTCGGTTACAGACCGGAGGCCGTTTTTATTGCATCTGAAAGGAGGGGAAAGCATCCATGCCTACACAGGCAAAGGCAGAAAAAATTGAAGCACTGACCGAAAAGCTGAGGCGCGCAACAGTCGCTATCCTGGTGCAGACACAAGGCTTGAAGGTCAAGGATATGAACGAACTGCGCAATAAAATGCGCGCTGCTAAAATCGAGTTCCAGATTGCCAAAAACACGCTTTTGCGTATCGCTACTGAGCGTAATAACATGACGGAACTGGACAAGAGCATTTTTAATGGTCAAACCGCCGTCGCGTTTGGGTATGACGACGAGGTGGCTGCCGCCAAAGCCGTCACCGACTACATACGCACGTCCAAGGTCGTCGTGCTCAAGTCGGGCATCCTCGGTGGTCGTACATTGACCGCCGAACAGGTTGAGAGCCTGGGCAAAATGCCCGGTGGGAAGAACTATACGAAGGCCCAGGTCGTTGGCACTCTGCAAGGGCCAATGACCACAACGTACAGTCTACTTACCGCACCATTGCGTGACTTGTGTTATGTCATTCAGGCACACGCCGAACAACTGAGCGGCGGAGCCACGGAGCAAGAATAAATTTAGAGGAGGAATACTACCCATGTCTGTAGAGACCATCATTGCCGAAATTGAGCAACTCAACGTACTGGAACTGGTCCAGTTGAGCAAAACCCTACAAGAGAAGTGGGGTGTCAGTGCTGCCCCTGTCGCCGCCGCTGCAGGACCCGCGCCTGCAGTACCTGCTGAGGCTGCTGCTGCCGCACCCGTAGAGGAGCAGACCGAGTTCGATGCCATCCTCACAGAGGTCGGCCCCAACAAAATCAACGTCATCAAGGTTGTACGCGAACTGACGGGCCTGGGCCTGAAAGAGGCTAAGGCTGTCGTTGATGAGGCCCCCAAGCCCATCAAGGAAGGTGTCTCCAAGGAAGAGGCCCAGAGGATCTCCGACAAGATGGCCGAGGTCGGCGCAAAGGTAACGATTAAGTAACGGCCCCCCCCTGGTGCCCCTTGCGGGTACCAGGTCATGCTTTACTCCTATTACTTCGCATGCTATAATGCGGACGGATAGATTTCATTCCCATCTAACAAACAGGAGGTGACAAAACAACGTGACATTGGCAGTCGAAGAAAAAGCGGAAATCATCGCGGACTCCCGCATTCACGAGACTGATACAGGTTCGCCAGAGGTGCAGGTTTCTATTCTGACCCGGCGCATCAATCAGCTCACTGGACACCTTAAGAAGCATAAACATGACCAGCATTCTCGGCGTGGCCTGCTGATGATGGTTGGTCAGCGTCGGCGACTCCTCGCCTATCTCAGCAAGAAAAGCCCGGAGCGCTATCGCGCACTCATTGCAAAGCTTGGCTTGCGCCACTAGTCACGAGGTCGTGTTGGATGCGGTCGGTGCCGTGTAGTGTGAAACGGCGATTACAAATTTGGCCGACCGTTGCCCCACCTCTCCTTATCTCACAGACAGAGCGAAAACGTACAGCATGTCGAGAGAGATTGAAACTAAGCGAACGATTACAGACGATAAGCAGAAGGCTTCCCCTACAGTACACAATCATCGATATGCAAGTGTGAGGCCACGACAAGGTAAAACACTCAGAAGTTGTTGCATCCAGCCTGGAACTGGATAGCGAATGTAGAGAAGCAAGTAAGTAGGGGACATTAGTTGGAACACCCCAAGAGTTGAAGACAGAGTAAGACGAAGTTTAGGGGTGTGATTATCCGGAGGAAAGTATGATTCACCGTCAAGAAGCTGTCATCGGTGGCCGGGTCATGAGCATTGAGACCGGTCGCGTGGCAGAACAAGCCAATGGCGCAGTGTTAGTGCGCTATGGTGATACCGTGCTGCTGGCAACCGCCGTTGGCAGCAATGAGCCTCGTGAAGGCATTGATTTTTTCCCTTTAACCGTTGATGTAGAAGAACGTATGTATGCAGCAGGAAAGATTCCTGGTGGCTTTATCAAACGCGAAGGCCGGGCTTCTGAACACGCTATTCTCGCCTGTCGACTCGCCGATCGTCCCCTTCGCCCGCTTTTCCCTAAGGGGTATCGTAACGATGTGCAAATTATCATCTTGGTGCTTTCCGCAGATCAGGAAAATGATCCCGATATCATGGGCATCGTGGGGGCTTCCGCCGCCCTGTGTATCTCAGACATTCCGTTTGCCGGTCCAGTAGGCGCGGTGCGTGTAGGTTACATTGACGATCAGCTGGTCATCAACCCGTTTGAGTCACAGATGGGCCAGAGCAAGCTTGACCTCGCCATTGCCGGTACTGCTGATGCAGTGATGATGGTCGAAGCAGGAGCCAAGGAACTTCCTGAAGCATTGATGCTGGAGGCGGTACGTTTCGGCCAGGAAGCCCTGCAAGATATCATCAAGATGCAGGAGAAGTTGATGGCGGCAGTCAACCATGCGAAGCGGCCTTTTGAACCTGCACCGATTGATGAAGCATTGAGAGCCAAAGTGGCAGAGTTCGTACATCCCCGCTTTGAGGCTGCCGTCAATAACCCCAACAAATCAGCACGTTCAGCAGCTCTCAGCATGGTGCAAGCTGAACTGATATCGACCCTGGGTGCGGAATTTCCTGACCGACTCAAGGAAATTATCAACTTCTATGAGAAAGAACTGAAGACCTACGTTCGCAATAAGATACTAGATCAGGGCATCCGTCCTGATGGTCGCGATCTGAAAACCATCCGTCCCATCAGTTGCGAAGTTGGCTTGTTACCGCGAACGCATGGTTCGGCCCTCTTCACACGAGGGCAGACACAGGTGTTGAGTGTGGTCACGCTTGGGTCGCCAGGCGAGGAGCAGATACTCGATAACCTGGGCTCGAGCGAGAGCAAGCGCTTCATGCACCACTATAACTTCCCACCTTTCTCGACCGGCGAGAGCAAACCGCTCCGTGGGCCGGGTCGGCGTGAGATTGGCCATGGTGCGCTGGCAGAACGTGCTGTCTCGGCGGTTATCCCTTCGCAGGAGGAGTTTCCCTACACTATCCGAGCGGTATCCGATGTGCTGTCCTCGAATGGTTCGACCTCGATGGGGTCTGTGTGTGGCACGACACTCGCACTAATGGATGCAGGTGTACCGATTCACGCCCCGGTTGCCGGTGTAGCGATGGGCCTGATTACCGGTGAGGGTGAGCACGGTGGCAAGTGGGCAGTTTTGAGTGACATTCAGGGTATTGAAGACGCCCTGGGTGACATGGACTTCAAGGTGGCAGGCACAGCAGATGGTGTGACTGCCCTCCAGATGGACATCAAGGTTAAAGGCATCACCTACGAAATCATGACAAAAGCCTTGGAGCAGGCCCGTGAAGGCCGCATGTACATTATGGAGAAGATGCTCGATGCGATAGATGCTCCTCGCGAGGAGTTGTCAGAGTACGCGCCGCGTATCCAAACCATCAAAATCAATCCTGATAAGATTGGCGCCGTTATTGGCCCAGGTGGCAAGACGATTCGCAAAATCCAGGAGGAGAGCGGAGCCAAGATCGATATTGAGGATGATGGCTCTGTGAACATTTCGGCCACTTCCAGCGAAGCTATGCAGCAAGCTATGGATGCGGTACGTGCACTTACAGAAGAGATTGAGGTTGGTCGCATCTATACGGGCACGGTGCGTCGACTCGTCGATTTTGGTGCCTTTGTCGAGGTTCTACCGGGGAAAGAGGGGCTGGTACGCACGTCGCAACTGGCTGATTACCAGGTGATGCGCCCCGAAGATGTTGTCTCGGTCGGTGACGAGATCACGGTGATGGTGATCGAGGTCGACCCACAGGGGCGTGTCAACCTCTCACGCCGTGCCGCATTGAGCGGAGAGATGCCAACTCAGGCTGAAATGGATAGTGAGCGTGGCCCTGGCCGTGGTCCTTCTCGAGGTGGTCCTGGTCGTATGGGTGGTGGCTATGGCGGACGTGACCGTGAGGGTTCCGTGCCTGGCCGAGGCTACGGCGACCGTGGCAACTATGGCGGACGTGATCGCGGCTACGGCGACCGTGGTGGCCGTTCTGGCGGCTATGGTGATCGCGACCGCAGCGGAGGTAACTTTGGACAGCGCCGCCCGATGGGTCCCGGTGGCCCTACTGGCCCTACTGGCCCTACCGGCCCTGGTCGTGGCCCAAGTACCCCACGCCGTGAAGGGGGCTTTGGACAACGCCCACCCGAGCGCCGCTGGTAAGATTCAACCGAGCCTGGTACCCGCAAGAGGCACCACTACATTTCTAATGTAGTGGTGCCCCTTGCGGGTACCAGGGGGGCAGGTACCAGGCTAACATAAATAAAATAGAGAGAGGTAACTATGTCGTCAGAGGAGATACTGAAGGAAATAGCCGCAGAGGTTTCTATATGTACGAAGTGTAATCTCTGTAAAAGCCGCACAAAAGCTGTTCCCGGCGAAGGAGACCCACATGCGAAGGTGATGTTCATTGGTGAAGGTCCAGGTTTCCACGAAGATAAACAGGGACGCCCGTTTGTTGGCCCGGCCGGACATTTCCTCGAAGAACTGCTAGCGAGTATCAATCTCAAGCGATCAGACGTTTTTATCACGAATGTGGTGAAGTGTCGACCCCCTGATAATCGCGACCCGTTGCCCGAAGAGATCAATGCTTGCAATGATTACCTTGACCGCCAGATTGCAGCGATCAAACCCAAGGTCATCGTCACCCTGGGGCGTTACTCTATGGCAAAGTTCTTTGGCAATGAGAAGATCAGTACCATTCACGGTCGCGCTCGCAAACAAGATGGCTATATTTGTATCGCCATGTATCATCCGGCGGCTGGTCTCCACCAGGCTATGCTCAAAGACACTATTCGGGCCGATTTCAAAAAGATTCCCCTGGTCATGGCTGAAGCCGAACGCTTAGGAACAGAAGGGGTCAGCAAAGCGCCCGAACCAGCCAAAGCCAAGGATGAGCCTCCACAGCAGTTATCGTTATTCTAAGGAAATAACATAATACTCACGGCCGGTGCATGCCGGCCGTGAGTATTATGTTATTTTAACTGCTAAGCTTGCTTGCATCGATATACTCACATTATACTCATATATTATGAGGGACTGTCCTCGGTGTTTCGTTTGACCAGGGGGAAATCGATGCAAGAGAAGATCAAACGGTTGTACTGTCTCGGCCTACTCGCTCTACTGCTGGCCCTGCTTCTCGCCTTCAGCCCGCTTTCAGCCCGGCCTGCATTCGCATCATCTTCATCTTCGGGAAAAGAAATCGTTATCAGCCTCTCCAAACAAAGGATGTTCGTCTACCAGGATGGCGTTCAGGTCTATAGCTCGCCGGTCACCACTGGGCGATCCACACTCAGGACGCCAATCGGCACGTACCAGGTCTTCGCGAAGTTTCACCCCACAACATTCATCTCACCCTGGCCTGCTGGGTCACCCTATTGGTACCCACCAACGCATATCAACTATGCCTTAGAGTGGACGAACGGAATATTCCTGCACGATGCCTGGTGGCGTACGGTCTATGGGCCAGGTACAAATATATGGTACCACGACCCCGTCTACGGCTGGCAAACCGGCACACATGGCTGTATCGCCATGCCGCTAGCCGCTGCTGCCTGGCTGTACAAGTGGGCACCAATTGGAACAAAAGTACAAATCAATTCCTGATCCTCAACGCGTCAGGAAATTGTGATCCTTTTGCGCAACTCATGGTACCCAGCAAAGCTTGGGCCAGCCTGACGCATCAGCCGGAAGGGGGTTGCGTCGGGTTGGCGGAGGTGGAGATTTTACGCTTAGTCTCCGTGATCGCCACCATCCTTTCCTTTCCTACCCCTGTCTCCTCCGTCGCTATTCCCAGGGCTATACTCATGCCTGTCACGGTCTCTATTCACAAGGATATACGCATATCTGGTGACACTCCCATGGCCATTGTCAACCTTGTCATTATCGCCTCCGCCGTGTGGTCTTTTTGCACGAGGCGAGCCTCGTAGGACAAAGCTATTCATAAAGTTTCCTTCGAAGTGATGAGGAGGAAGAAGAAAGGCAGGAGTGACATGCTTTTGTTGCGGCGTATTTGCTTTGACCAATGGTGCTATGGCTTCAGTAGTGATGGGGATCTGTGTAGGTAGACCATTGCCGGCGACGAACAAACCAAGCGATAAGGAGGTCGTGAGTAGGAAGATGAATGCAGTGAATGCTACCAGTAACCTCTGAGCCCGCGAACGAGGATACTGTCGCTTTGGCACCGTTTGTTGCGGGGATGGAGTATCGATAGTTGCCGGCTTGAGTATCTTGAGTGCTTGAAGAGTATTGCTCAATGCCAGAGCACTGGCCATCTCCGGTTGTTCCGCGGCCTCAAGTGATCCCTGGTAGGCTTGTACCAGGGCCCGCACTGACTTGAAGCGGCTATGTGGGTCCTTCTCCAGCGCACATAAAATGACCTGCTCGATAGCTAGTGGGACAGTCGAGTTCAGTAGAGAGGGACGAACCGGTTGCTCTTGTAGTTGTTTCCAACATACGCCTATGGGTGTACTGGCCCTAAAGGGCACGCGCCCCGTCACCATCTCATAGAGCACTATGCCCAGGGCATAGATATCACTGCTGGTAGTGGCCGGCGCATCCATCAGTTCGGGGGCTAAATACTCAGGAGTACCCATCAAGCAATCTGTTTGTGTGATCTCATTATCACCTGCTATGGCCCTGGCTAAACCAAAGTCTGCAAGATACACATACCGCTCATCATGCAACAAAATGTTTGAAGGCTTGATGTCGCGATGGATGATGCCGTGATCATGAGCAAATTGCAGTGCACTAGCCACTTGCTCAAGCACATCGCCTGCCTCTTGCAAGGTCAGGGGGCCTCTTCTCAGTCGTGTATGTAAGGTGCCTTGTCTGATATACGGCACGACCAAATAGTGCCATGGACCATGTTCACCAGAATCGAGAATGGGCAAAATGTGGTTGTGCGTCAGCGTACGCATGGTCTGGATTTCGTGTCGAAACTGCTCACTGTACTCTGTATGGCTGCTATTGACTAACTTGATGGCCACATCTTGCTGCGTATTTTCGTCGATGGCCAGGTATACCTCTGACATGCCTCCCCGGCCCAGGCGATGTCGGAGGCGGTAGTGACCGATTGTGGTTCCTTCTAGTCCTAGCATGGTTCTCAACGTTTCTTGCTATCATTTCTCCCCTTGTACTATTATATACGTCCACGCCTGTATATTTGTTTACTTGGATGTCGGTCAAGGGCCACACAATCCCCAGATTGCATCCGCAAGGGCTCACCTCTTGTGATACAATTTTTGAGGTGAGTTTGTAGAGTAGAGAACTGAACCGTTGTGAGGAGTTACGTATGCCTGATCGTCTCGTTTACTCCACCGATGGCGGGCGGGTCAGCAACTGTCCTGTCTGTGGACAACCATATAAACATTGCCGCTGCGACCAATCACCAGCAAAGAATGATGGTATTGTGCGAGTGATGCGCGACCGCAAGCATCGCGGCGGCAAGACCGTGACGGTAATTACCGGAGTGCCTGGCAACGAGAGCGAGATGGCTACGCTCGCGCAAAGGTTGAAGAAGCTGTGTGGCTCCGGCGGAACTGTCAAAGATGGCAGCATCGAAATTCAGGGTGACCACTGCGATAAGGTGCAGGCGAAACTGGCGGAGTTGGGGTATAAGGTCAGAGACTCTATCCCCTAGAAGGGGATGAGCTTGTGTCTAGCCTTGACCGCAACTCTCCAGGCCAACATGCACCTGGAGCTTTGGTTTCACAGGCCGACACATCAAGGCAGTCTGACAACCTGCCTGTGCTTACCCAGACCTGCCGGATAAGCAGCGTTAGTTCGACCACGAACGTTTTACCTGGGAGTGGGTTCTCTCCCAGAACGCCATACGTTCAGTTGGAAAGGTCCCATGTAGGCGAACTGTCTCTCTCCGGCGAACCGGAGTGCCTAAGCCTACAGACAAAGTATAGCACAAATGTACGAGAGAGGCAAGAGGATGGATTCCCACCTGACGGTGCCTTTCTTTCCTCCCGGCCCGTGAACGGAGGCGGACATCCAGAAAGGATTTCCGGTGAAGCGGGCGGGAGGATAATTACAACCACGGCAATCGCTTGCGTAACGCCGGAAGCGATTGCTCAACGGCCTCACGACCGGCCACTACAAATTTGCGCCCTTCTGAGAACTGGCGTAGCGAAATGCGGTGAAGTTTGGGACGAAACACAACATCGGCCTCGCGAATACTATGCATGCCGATGGTTGCCATCGTCAACTCATAGGTACGAAGCAACAAATCGATGATATGTGGGGATCTGGCATCCGCCCCTCTTCTAGCACCCGCAAGGGGCACCAGTACATTTTCTTCGAACCAGGGGGTTGCGCTCATTAGAGAGGGTGGCTCCTGACCGCCAAGTTCTGAGGCGAGCAGGATGTCGGCTCCCATCTGTCGTACGAGGCGAATAGGGACCGGGTCGTGCATACCTGCGTCCATCAAGATATGTTCGCCGATCAGCACCGGTGGGAAAATCCCCGGCAGTGACACGCTTGCCAGCCCAGCCTGCCAGAGTAGGCCACGATCGAGCACGATCCCTGCTCGTGTTGATAGGTCGACCGCAACCATTGCAAAAGGCGTCGTCAGATCCTCGAAGCGCAACTCCCCGCACAGCTCACGCAACATGCGCTTCAGCCCCTTGTTGGAGAAGATAGAAGTACGAGGAAATCTCCACTGTACTATATGGCGTTGAATATCCAGAAAAATCTCTTCGCTCTCAGCAAGCGATTTGCCGATGAGATACATGCCAGGCGCGATGATGCCGCTGCTACACCCTGCGATATAGTCCAGTGGTATGCCATAGTGCAGCAAACGCTCTATGACCCCCAAATGGGCAAAACCACGTGCGCCGCCGCCACCAAAGGCGATACCGATGGTCTGATGGGCAATATGGCGGGCAACGAAATCAACAGCCTTGGTCAGGGCCGCATCCGGTGCCAGTTGCCGCAGCGTCACCTGTTGCTCCCAGCATTGTTCAAGTAAGGGAGTATCCGCCGGGAGAAGACCTGTAACGGTACAACCCAGCTGCTCAGCATAGCGATCCTGCACCCCAATCGTCGGACGTTCCGGAACGTGTACCACAAAAACCGTATCGAGCGGTCGCCCCGCTTGATCTTGCTGAACCCTCCCCTGGGTGGTATGCTCTGCTCCTGCAGAAACGAGCGTAATTGCTCTCTGGCACTGACCCTGCACAGCTTGTAGCAGGTGAGTGGGTGTTGTTCGCATGGTTATCAGCAACAGATAATCGTATAGCGTAGCAAAGTCGGTCAGTGATGCCAGTATGCCAGCATCCAGGGTGAGAGCCTGCTCATCTGTGGCTGCCAGTGCGGCATATGCGCAGTAATATTGGCCGTCCGCTGCGGCGGTTGGAGCATGATGCGTTTGCAAGAGACTATGGTCGTGTAGACATTCGAGCAAACTGGGGCGTACCTGCTGCTCATGTGTCGCGAAATGTGGCCCCAATGCCCGGTCTTGTCCACAAAGTTCGAGCACGAGAATACGCTTATGACTGCGTACTGCCAGCGCGTCTGCAATATGCGCGACCAGCGAGCGCTCCCAGGGTGCATCGGGATTGTCGGCTAAAGCAAGCCAGACTCGTTCAGCAGTGTGATTGGCGAGAATTTGCTGGTTGGTCTGTGCCAGGCGCAATGACAGGATGCGATTGATGTTTTGGAGCAACGTCGGACAGGCCCCGATCAGCGTCAGAAAATCGGTCTGTGTGAGCGACCAGAGCGTTGTGTCTTGTTCTGCACGCACCGTGGCGGTCGGCGGCTCGCCGGTGATGAGGGACATTTCGCCGAAGCATTCGCCAGGTCCTAAGCGTGCTACGACGAGGTCTCTTTCGCGACTTCCCGCTGTAATGGCTTGTCCCCCCAGTAGTCCTGTCCCTACAGATGATTGTTCGCCCTCTTGTAGCAAGACGCTGACTTCGCCAGAAGCAACAATGTGCAGGCGACCATGCCACACGCCACGCTCCAGGATGCGCGTGCCACGTTCGTAGCTGGCTGGTTGCAGCCGGGCGATGATGGCCGCCGTTTCATGCGGCTGCAAGTTACGAAATAATCTGCTCGCCTCTATGAGTTGTTGGGGTTCCAGGTTCTGCATATGCAGATTGTATAAGCAAATTGCCGGGGTGTCCAGGGGGCATTTCCGCTTTGCTTCCTTCACTAAGCGGGTGCAGTAAGATGATCTCCAATCCCAGAAGGTCATGGTAAAAGCCCTCGAATTTTAACATATTCTTCATCTTCACTTAAAACAACTCATGTATAGTTTTATTGCCTAGATGACTTTAATCTTACTAATCTTGACGTTTGTTCAGCAGAAAGTAGAGGAACACATGTATTCAGTCAAATTTCGAAGTATAAAGCTAGGATTGGGAAGCATTTTCGCCTCTCTCCTACTCTTGCTGGGTCTGTTCACTTTGACAGGGACGGCATCAGCGCATACCGCAAAAACACTTCATACCCACGTCACCGCCACAAGCGCTGTTATAGGCGCAACGTGCACTGGGGATCAGGTCTCTTCAGTCACCTTTAAACATAGTAGACACAATAAAGCACCCAAATACTCCTGCACGCCTGACGCTGCCACCGGTAGTTGCACTGGGGATCAGGTCTATACAATCACCTTCCATCACTCGCATAAAAAGGAACTCCCCAGCTACTCCTGCATTCCTAGCTCTGGGCATTGAGTTGCACAAGCTACATCTGCCACCTCAGGGCGTCAGCTTGCCTGCGCCCTAGGAGGTTGGGAGGGTCTGGCTCTTGCCTGCGCCCTGGGAGGTTGGGAGGGTCTGGCTCGACGCAAAAATCTGAACCTCACCCCTTTTTCACGTTCCATTGACACCATACTTGTGGCGATGGTAAGATTTTACTTGTAGGGTAACAAGTCATAACCCAGGATTGGCAACATCAATGAGTCCATTCAGCTTCATACAAATGAGCAATTCAGCCGCGTAGGCGATCACGCCGGGCTTACGCGGCAGGAAGTGGCACTTCCGATGTAACTACTCACTACCAGTGAGTAGACTGCTTGTTTTGTTTCCGCATCTGCAAAACTACTTTCTCCCTGCTTTTTCCCTCTCGGCGTGTGTCGCTCGCCGGGCGCTGCTTGTCCTGCGACGTTGCTACGCCGATTACCGCTACCCGTTGCATCTTCACACAAGCGTGCCCATCCAGCAAAACCTTTCCCTGTAGTTTTTTCTTTTCATGTTCAGCGGGAGCAAAATCACATGTCTAACATGCCATCGGTACAAAACGAATTACCAGAGTCACTCGACACAGGCAGGGCAAAAGCGCCCTCGGTTCCATTGTGGAGGAACCGCAACTTTCTGCTGCTTATCAGCGGCCAGGCCGTCTCCTCTGTAGGCTCACAAGTCTCGCTGCTCGCCTTTCCACTGCTGATTCTGGCTCTAACACACTCGCCTGCCCAGGCAGGGTTGATCACCGGTCTGCGTGGGTTGGCCTTTGCGTTCTTCTGCCTACCTGCTGGGGCGCTGGTTGATCGCTGGAATCGCAAGCGCGTAATGATTCTCTGTGACCTGGGACGTGCGTTGGCCCTGGGGAGTATTCCGCTTGCGTTCGCATTCGGCCAGTTAACGCTCGTGCAACTCTACATTGTCTCACTGGTCGAAGGCGCACTGTTTGCCCTCTTCAATCTGGCCGAAGTTGCCTGTCTGCCGCATGTTGTATCGAAGGAGCAACTACCGGCAGCGACTGCCCAGGACCAGGTCTTGTATGCTGTGTCAGGATTGTTTGGCCCGGCACTCAGTGGTGCTCTCTATAGTATTGCCAGCACCTTGCCATTCCTGGCCGATGCAGTCTCCTACGCAGCCTCGGTCGCCTCGCTGCTTTTCATCAAGGTGGAGTTCCAGGGAGAGCGGACGGCTGCGCCAAGCAAACTGTGGGTTGAAGTTCTGGAGGGCATGACATGGCTCTGGCATCAACCTCTTTTGCGCTTTATTGCGCTGCTGACGTTCGGACTCACAGCACCCTGTGTCGGTTATGTGTTGATCTTGATCGTGCTGGCTCAACACATGCATGCATCGGTATTCACCATCGGCCTCATCTTCGCGGGTGGGGGCATGGGCAGTATTGTTGGTGCTCTGGTGGTAATTCCTATCCAGAGGCGTTTCAGCTTTGGGCAGGCGATCATAAGCGCGGCATGGATCTGGGCGTTGTCGTGGCTGCTCTTTGCCATTGCACCCAATCCATTCGTGCTGGGCCTGGCCAACACCCTGAGCTTTATCATCGTTCCGGTCTACACTGTGGTGCAATACAGCTATCGAATCGCACTGATCCCAGACCAGTTGCAGGGCAGGGTCAACAGTGTCTTCCGCCTGCTTGCAGTCGGAAGCCAGCCGCTCGGTTTGATGATAACCGGCGTGTTGCTTCAGGCGATTGGTCCGATCCCTACGGTGCTGGTACTCTTTGTGCCGCAACTGGTATTGTGCGTTGCCGTCACGCTGAACCCGCATGTACGGCATGCACGCCCAATTGCCGAGACAGGGTAGATCATTCCGCTGGACTCTTATGCTGTGCCTGTGGGTTCTCTACGTCCTCCTGGTACGCGGTTGGTTTGAGCACACCGACGTAGGGCAGGTTGCGGTAGCGTTGTGCGTAGTCCAGGCCATAGCCGACCACAAATTGATCAGGGATGCGAAAGCCGATGTAGTCGAGATGGACGGCTTTCACACGTTCTCGTCCCTTGTCCAAAAGTGTACAGATGCGCAGACTGCGCGGCTTACGCTGTCGCAACACTTCCGTCAGATAATGGAGAGTGAGACCACTGTCGACGATGTCCTCTACGATCAGGACGTGTTTGTGCTCGAGGGGGCTTTCCAGGTCTTTGAGGATGCGTACGACGCCACTGGATTGGGTGGTATTGCCATAGCTGGAGATGGCCATATAGTCTATCTCCAGCGGCAAATCAATCGCTCGCGCCAGGTCGCCGATGAAAGGGACTGCGCCCTTTAAGATCCCCAACAACTGTAGATTTTTGCCCTGGTAATCACGGGTGATCTGCTCACCCAACTCAACAATTTTGCTACGGATCTCTTCTTCGGTTACTAGGATCTCACCAATGTCGTCGTGCATGTTCACCTCGCGAATCCCAACATAGGATGGCAGAGAACCTGGCGACCGCAAGGGTCGCCACTACGCCAGAACATACAGCATAGCTCGTTTGCCAGCGTAGTGGCGACCCTTGCGGTCGCTCAGGCCCATCATCTGATGTAAAAATCACACGTGTACCCATCTTCAGTGCGTTATCTCCTGTCCTGGGCGCCAGCGCAGATTCGGCTTGCGTGCCGCCAGGGCTTGATCCAATCGGCCCACGACTGTTGTATGCGGGGCGGTCTTGACGAGTTCTGGATTTGTGCTCGACTCCTCAGCAATCTGCTTCATCACGCTGACAAAGTAGTCGAGCGTCTCGCGGGTTTCCGTCTCGGTCGGCTCAATCATCAATGCCTCATGCACGATCAATGGAAAGTAGATCGTCGGCGCCATCATGCCGAAATCGAGCAGACGCTTAGCGACATCAAGCGCGGTGACTCCGCTCTCCTCCTTTTGGCGCTCTGCCGTGGCCACGAACTCGTGCTGGCACATCTGAGGAAAGGCGATATTGTAGTCGGATGCCAGTTCATGTTTCAGATAGTTTGCATTGAGGATGGCGCTCTGTGCGACATGCAACAGGCCGTCCGGGCCATAGGTGCGAATATAGGTGTAGGCGCGTACCAGTACGCCGAAATTGCCCATATTGGCGCGTACCTTGCCAATGGATTGCGGCCCAGGGTCCTGCCAGTAGTAACCCTGGTCACCCTTAGCCGGCAGGGGACCAGGCAAGAAGGGAACGAGATGTTCTTTGACGCCGATGGGGCCTGAACCTGGACCACCACCGCCGTGCGGGGTGCTGCACGTCTTGTGCAGGTTGAAATGTACCACGTCGAAGCCCATATCACCGGGACGAGTGATGCCCAGGACGGCGTTGGCATTTGCGCCATCATAGTAGAGTTGTCCGCCCGCCTGGTGGACGAGTTGCGCGATCTCCACGACCTTGCTATCGAAGAGTCCCAACGTGTTGGGGTTGGTCATCATGATAGCGGCGATGTTGGCAGCGTTTGCCTCCAGCAGAGCCCGCAGGTGGTTCACTTCGATACCGCCTGTGCCCGGGTCGGTCTTAACTTCGACTGACTTATAATCGGCAAGCGTGGCGCTGGCAGGATTCGTGCCATGTGCGTTATCGGGAATCAACACGATATTGCGATGACCCTGGCCCTGACTCTGGTGGTAGGCTTTAATCAGCATCAAGCCGGTCAGTTCACCATGTGCGCCTGCGGATGGCTGCAAGGTGACACGGGCCATAGCAGCGATCTCGGCCAGGTACTGCTCCAGCTCGTAGATTAACTGAATTGCCCCCTGCACGCTACGTTCTGGCTGCAAGGGATGGATGCGAGCGAAGCCTGCTAGGGCGGCCATATCTTCGTTGATTTTAGGGTTGTACTTCATTGTGCAGGAGCCTAGTGGATAGAAGCCCGTGTCCACACCAAAGTTCCGCTGTGACAGATGGGTGTAGTGACGAACAATCTCAATCTCGCTTACCTCTGGCAGAGGAGCTGGCTCCTTGCGCAGCATACCAGCAGGTATCATGCTCTCCAATGGCTCCGTAGGGACATCCATTGTTGCCATAGTGGCGGCGCGCCGACCGGGAGCGCCTTTCTCAAAGATCAGTTTCTCAACGCTCACGCCTGCACCTCCTTTAACACATCTACCAGGTAATCGATGTCTTGCTTTGTGCGTGTCTCTGTTACACAGAAGAGTATGTAGGACCCCGATTTATCGCGGGTCTCCATGCCGGGGTAGCTGTCGCCCAGGGCATAACCGCCTATCATGTCTGCCTGCTCAAAGTGCTGCTGGAAGGTGTGCACTGGAACAGGGGCTTCGATCACAAATTCGTCGAAGAACGGACTGCTGAATGCAGCCTTATAGCTCGGCAATGCAGTAATCTGGCGGAAGGCATAGTGGGCTTTTTGCAGGCAGAGTTCGCCAAGCTCGCGGAAGCCTTGCTTACCCAGGGCTGCCATGAAGATGGTCGCGCCGACGGCCAACAGTGACTGGTTCGTGCAGATATTGGATGTAGCGCGTTCACGGCGGATATGCTGCTCGCGAGTCTGCAAGGTAAGAACATAGCCGGTTTGCTGCTCGCTACCCTCCTCGACCGTCTGCCCGACGAGTCGGCCCGGCAGCAGGCGCATGAACTTGTTGCGTGCCGCCATGAAACCCAATGCGGGACCTCCGTAGCTCATAGTGTTGCCGAAGCTCATGATCTCACCGACAGCAAGATCGGCTCCGTACTCAGCCGGGGGGGCCAGGATGCCCAGTGAAGCTGGCTCGGTGATCGCGGTGATGAAGACGGCCTTTCCCTTGTGAGCAATAGGCTCAATGGCGTTCATGTCCTCGATGCAGCCAAAGAAATTGGGCTGTTGTATGACCACTGCTGCTGTGGTTGTACTCACCGCCTGGTCGAGTTCTTCAAGGGAGGTTACACCATTGCGCACCGGCACCTCTTTCACACTGAAGCCGCGCGCCTGGGCGTAGGTGTGCAATACGCGGAGATATTGTGGATCGACACCCAGCGAGATGACCACTTCGCCACGTCCGCCGGGGCCAACGGCTAGCAGTACAGCTTCAACAACTGCGGTCGCACCATCGTAGAGCGAGGCGTTGGCGATGTCCAGTCCTGTTATCTGGCAGATCATGGTCTGAAACTCGTAGATGGCCTGTAGCATGCCCTGGCTGACCTCGGGCTGGTAAGGCGTGTACGAGGTGACAAACTCTGAACGCCGTTGCAAGTGGGGCACGATACTGGGTATTGCATGATCGTAGGTGCCAGCGCCCAGGAAAGAGATAACGCTGTCAAGGTGCTTATTTTTCGCGGCCATGCCGTTGAGTAAGCGTTTCAGGTCTGGTTCGGCGAGCGCTGGCGGAAGTTCGAGCGGCCGCCGCAGGCGTACCTCTTCCGGTACGGGTGCGAGTAATGCTTCCAGCGAGGGAAGGCCAATGCGTTCCAACATCGCTTGCTGGTCTTCTGGGGTATTTGGTATATAGCTCATAACTATCTTCCCTGGAGGTGCTTCTCGTACTCGTCGGAGGTCATCAGTCCATCGAGTTCTGCCGGATTAGATAGCTTCACAACAAGCATCCAGCCGTCTTCATAGGGGCTATCATTGATAAGTTCCGGGTGATCCTTCAATTCCTCGTTGACCCTGATAACTTCGCCACTGAGGGGAGAAATTAGCTCTGAGGTCGCCTTCACCGACTCGATGTCGCCGAACTTCTGCTCATGTGAGACGCTTTGCGCGGCATCCCAGGGTAAATCGAGATAGACGATGTCGCCAAGTTGATCCTGAGCATAATCGGTAATGCCGATAGTCGCCTGATCGCCTTCGACGCGGATCCACTCGTCCGTTTTGCTGTACTTGAGGTTAGCAGGATGGTTGAGGTTAGCCATGATGTATCTCCTTTATTTTTTCTCGCGTTTATAAAACGGCAGCGCAACGATCTGCGCCGCCGTGCGTCGCCCACGTATATCGATCTGTACCGTATGTCCAACCACAGCGTGTGCTGCTTCGACGTAACCCAGGCCAATATTTTTGTTCACGGTCAGGCCTGGTCCACCGCTGGTAAGTGCGCCAATGGGTTGGTCGTTTTCATAAATCAGGTAGCCGCCGCGGGGCACACCACGTTCGACTAATTCGACGCCAACAAGTTTGCGTTTCGGACCTTGGTCCTTCACATGCAGCAGCGCGTTGTGACCTATGAAGTCGCCTTTTTGCAGCTTGACCGTCCAACCGAGATTGGCCTCCAGCGGGTTCGTCTGCTCATCAAGTTCATGGCCATAGAGACAGTAGGCGGCTTCAAGTCGCAGGGTATCGCGAGCACCCAGCCCGGCGGGCAACAGCCCCTGGTCCTTCCCGGCGTTCAGCAGGTCGGTCCAGAGTTTGGTGACGTCGACTGGTGCGCAGTACAGCTCGAAGCCCTCCTCACCAGTGTAGCCGGTGCGTGAGATGATGCAGTTCACACCGGCTACCATACCTGTTGCACAGTGGTAGTAGCTAATGGAACTCAAGTCGACATCTGTCAGTGGTTGCAGGATGGCCTGTGCCGCTGGCCCTTGCAGTGCAAGGAGCGCGGTTGCATCCGACTGATTGAAGACGTGGACATCCTTGAAGTGCTTCGCCTGGCCTTCTACCCATGCGAAATCCTTATCGATGTTGGCTGCATTGACGACGAGCATGTAGTGTATATCTGCCAGCCGATAAATAATCAGGTCGTCAATAGTGCCTCCATCGGGAAGGCAGAGTTGTGTGTAGAGAGCCTGGTGAATAGCGAGGCGGGAGACATCGTTAGGCACGAGGTATTGCAGGAAGGCGAGTGCGTCCGGTCCTTCGATCTTAAACTCGCCCATATGGCTCACGTCAAATAGGCCTGCCCTGGTGCGTACGGCGCGATGCTCATCCACAATACTCCTGTATTGTACCGGCATGTCCCAGCCACCGAACTCCACGAGCTTTGCTCCCATTGCACGGTGTTGCTCATAGAGTGGGGTGCGTTTCAGCGAGGTTGTGTCGTGTGCTGTCATTTAGATCACTCCATGTAAAATGGGGATGACTTGTGTTTGTCTCACAATATCATATTTTGGGGGAGGCGTCGAGTGGGAGAGTGTCCAGAGCAACCACAACGGACAGGATGGGGCATGCCCCATCCTGTCCGTTGTGGTTGCTCTGGAGTATGTGGCCAAAGAGATTAGCTTACATCGGGGCTTGGTTGGCGTACTTCTCAGCGTAATCGCCTATTACAGGGAGCTTGAAGTATTTACCCTGGAAGGCGTTAATGATCAGTATGAGCCAGCCGACGAACCCCACGACCTCCAACAGAACGAGGAGGATTCCAAAAAGGGATCCGATCACTGAGAGGCTTGAGAGTACAGAAAGAATGATATACAGGACTGTGTAAGCACCGGAGAAGATGATCGACTGCATTGCATGGAAGCGCACGAAGCGGTTCTGCTTCTCCATAAAGAAGAAGATGAGCCCAGCTACCCATGTGAGGTAACTCAAGCCTGCAGCGACATTTGGCTGCAACCCCGTCGAGCTAGGACCGCTTGCTGCACCTCCCGCCTGGTAGTTGTATTGTTGCTGCCCCTGGCCATAAGGGGGTTGCTGGTACCCTGGCTGCTGGTACCCTCCGGGTTGTTGATAGCCGCCCGGTTGTTGATACCCACCCTGTTGTCCAGGCTGGCCGCTGTAGGGATCGGTAGGGTTCGTCTGTGGTGGAGTATAGCCGCCGTAGCCGCCGTATTGGCTGGGATTGTTCGGGTCCTGTGGTGGTTGGTAACTCATGAAGTGTTCTCTTCCTTTCCTGTATATGAGCATAAGTTCACGACGTCAAGAAACCCTTACCTCCCCTTTCCACGCAGAGAAGGTGTTGTGTGAACCAAAAACTCACGTTGTGCAAGCTTCTTTCGCAGGCCCTCACATTCTCTAATAGGGTTCTTGAGAGCCACATAATATAATACGCAGTATACTCTGAAAGGTTTGTTTTGTATAGATTCTCCGTACCTTAGGATGAAGGTTCATTTTTTGCCTCCGCCCTGGGGTGGCCTAGCTCAATGCAACAATTTGAACCTCACCCTTAAATCTCTTTGTTGTCTTGTGCATGTATCTGAGGGTAAGAGTCGCCCGTAATGCGGTCTGTAGGAGGAATGATCAGGGGCGACTGCTCGTCCTCGTCCTTCTCCTCCTCATTATTTTCACCGGCGGGTATCGTGGTTCGGCGCGAGGTTGCATCGCGCAGAGTGGGTAAACGCTCGTCCAGACGCAATGGACGTGGCGTGGTAAGCTCGTCCTGGCGCTCTTCGGAAGGCGGGGCATCGAGGAGTGCCGCCTCAATGACCTGATCTACATTATCCACAAGGGTGAAACGGATACTCTGACGGATTTTCGCTGGAATCTCAGCCAGGTCTTTTTCGTTCTCTGCGGGAATCAGCAGGTGATGAATGTGCGCATAATGTGCCGCAAGTACCTTCTCTCTCAGGCCACCAACAGCCAGCACACGCCCGTGCAGGGTAATCTCGCCGGTCATCGCAATATCACCGCGTACACGACGTTTCGTCAACGCGGAGACGATGCCGGTAGCGATCGTAATACCCGCGGATGGTCCATCCTTGGGGAGAGAATTTTCTGGCAGATGGATGTGCAGGTCGGTGGCATCGAGAAAGCCTGGATCGACCTGTAATTCGTTAGCGCGTGAGCGAATGTAGGAAAGAGCGGCCACCACCGATTCACGCATAACCTCGCCCAATTGGCCTGTGATGATCAATTCGCCCTTACCTACCATCGTGGCCACTTCCACCTGCAACAGCATGCCGCCGTTTTCAGTCACGGCCAGGCCTGTCGCTACACCCACCTGCATTTTCTGATTGTGCGTATCACTGCTGTAGCGAGGCGAGCCCAGATATTGTTCTACTTTACGGGTGGTGATGCGCAGGTGTGTGTCTGGCTTCTCCATGATGAGCCGTGCTGCCTTGCGACAGATGGCTGCCAGTTGTCGTTCTAGATTTCGCACACCCGATTCGCGTGTGTAACCGGTAACGATATAGTGCATAACGGACTGCGGGATCTTCAGTTGTTCTGGTGTGAGGCCATGTTCGGTCAGAACTTTTGGCAGCAAGTGGCGCAGGCCAATATTGACTTTTTCCTCAAGCATATAGCCGGGAAGATCGATGATGTCCATTCGGTCGGCCAGAACACGCGGAATCTGGTATTTGACGTTGCCGGTACAGATGAAGAACACCTCCGAGAGATCATAGGGGATTTCCAGGTAATGATCGGTGAAGATGCTGTTCTGTTCCGGGTCAAGCACTTCCAGTAACGCCGCACCTGGATCACCGCGATACTCGGAGGAGAGTTTGTCAATCTCGTCGAGCAAGAACACGGGGTTGCGCACGCCCACGGTCTTCATCGACTGGATGATACGTCCCGGTAGAGCGCCGACATACGTACGGCGATGCCCACGAATTTCTGCCTCATCGTGCACACCACCAAGTGCGATGCGTGCGAACTTGCGCCCCAGGGCACGCGCTATCGAACGCCCCAGCGACGTTTTGCCGATGCCCGGTGGGCCGATAAAGCAAAGAATCTGTCCCTGGCTTCCACTGGTGGAGTGCCCATCACGACCGGCAAATCGCTGGCGCAGTTGGCGTACCGCCAGGAACTCGATAATACGCTCTTTAATACCTTCCAGCCCGTAGTGATCTTCATCCAGGATACGCCGTGTGCGTTCGATGTCAAAGCCATCACCGCTGCATTCGGTCCAGGGCAGGGCCAGCACCCAGTCTATGTAAGAGCGTAACACAGCTATTTCAGCCGACTGCGGTGGTGTGCGTTCCAGCCGATCAATCTCTTTGCGTACCTTGCTCGCAACGTCGGGCGGGAGTGACTTCTCTTTGAGCTTCATACGCAGTTCATTTACCTCAGAGGTTGACTCTATGCCCAGTTCTTCCTGGATGGCGCGCAACTGCTCGCGCAGGTAAAACTCCTTTTGCGTACGGTCTACTTGCGAACGTACGCGGCTGCGGATCGTCGCCTCGAGTTCCAGAATCTCGATCTCATTGCCTATAATAACGCAAATTTTCTCTAAGCGTTCCAATGGATCCAGCGTCTCGAGCAGATCCTGCTGATGATGAGGATCGGTCACAACATGCGCTGCCAGCATATCTGAAAGTCGTGCTGCAGTCTTAATGCCGACAATCGAAGTAATATCCTCTACGGAGAAACGGCGGTTCAGTTGAGCATAACGCTCAAAGAGGCTGGTGGCATGGCGCACCAATGCATCAGTTTGTGGGCCACGCGGCTGAGGCTCCTGAGGAGTGCTGATGCTCACACGTAAAAAAGGCTCCTGGTCGAGATATTCATCGATGTGCACACGACGTAGGCCATTGAGCAGTATTTGCATACTGCCATCCTGCTGATGTATGGTCGCTATCTCGACGAGGGCACCTATGGTGTAGATATCTTTTGGCTGAGGGTCATCAATCTCGGGGTCGCGTTGAGAAACGGCAATCAGTATATGCTCAGGTTGCATCATGGCCTCTTCGACTGCACGCACTGACTTCTCACGTGCAATGGCCAGGGTCATACGGGTGCGCGGAAACACCACCATGTTTTTTAACGCTATCAGGGGATACATTGGTGGGGCATCTTGCTGTGTTTCCTGGCGCTTTTGTTCGCTCACGTGTGCTTGCTCGTTTCTATTCTGCCCCTGCAAAGGGATGAGTCTACGTTATGCAGACTCATTTTCAGGATATGCCGTTGGTCGTTCAGTGCGTGTAATCAGTAAAGGTTTATGGCGTGCAGTAATCACATCACCGTTGATGATGACCCGCCGCACATCCGCACGCGATGGGATTTCATACATCACATCAAGCAATATATCCTCGATGATACTACGCAACCCGCGCGCTCCGGTGCGTTGCTTGAGTGCTCCTTCGGCGGTAGCGTCGAGGGCATCATCTGTGAAGACCAGTTCGACCCGATCAAGTTGCAAAAACTTCTGATACTGTTTGATGATGGCATTTTTCGGCTCGGTTAAGATACGGATGAGCGCATCTTTGTCGAGACTATCCAGAGCAACTGCGACAGGTAGACGTCCTACAAATTCAGGGATGAGTCCGTATTTGAGTAAATCATCGGGGATCAGGTGCGTCAACACAGGCTCTTTGGATGCCGCGGATGGACGGGTTCCCCTGAACCCCATCATCTTGTTACTCCCAAGACGTTGCTCCACAATCTTATCCAGGCCTTCGAAAGCGCCGCCACAGATGAATAGAATGTTGGCGGTGTTGATCTGGATAAAGTCCTGGTGGGGATGCTTGCGCCCACCCTGTGGTGGGACGTTGGCAACGGTTCCCTCGATAATTTTGAGCAATGCCTGCTGGACACCCTCCCCTGAGACGTCGCGGGTGATGGATGGGTTGTCCGACTTGCGAGCGATTTTGTCGATTTCATCGATGTAGACGATACCGCGCTCGGCACGGGCCACATCGAAATCAGCCGTCTGGATCAATCGCAACAGAATATTTTCAACATCCTCACCGACATAGCCGGCCTCGGTCAGTGCCGTTGCATCCGCAATACAGAAAGGAACATCCAATATCTTCGCCAACGTCTGGGCCAGCAAAGTTTTTCCACACCCGGTAGGACCGATCAGCAGAATGTTGCTCTTTCCCAGTTCTACGTCATCGATCTGCATGCCCACGCCAATGCGCTTGTAGTGGTTGTATACGGCCACCGCCAGGCTCTTCTTAGCTCGCTCCTGGCCGATCACATATTGACTGAGTTGCTCATAAATCTTCTTGGGGGTTGGTATCTTGCCCGTTTGCAGACGTGGCTTGGTGACAGTGGCTTGTTCCTCCTCAATGATTTCCCGGCACAGGTCAATGCACTCATCGCAAATGTACACACCACCAGGACCCGCAATCAGTCGCTGCACTTGATCCTGACTTTTTCCACAAAATGAACAGCGATAAGATATACGTGTATTTTTCGAATTTGCCACTTTCGTTACCTTCTCTTCAGGTGAGGGTACCTGCCACACCTGATAATTTATCTTTAGTAATTTCGCCTGACGGGAGCTCTGCCTCCACCAGGTCCAGGTTTATAGAGTGTAGGAGCCGATTCATCGTGCCCACCGCCGATTTATCGGCCCACATCCCCGGTCAACCGAACCCTACTCTGCTTGCCTACAAACAATTCATAACACCCCCTGGCCCTTACATCTCGGTCCCGGCCTCACCCTGAGTTGTGACGACCTCTGCATCGTCTTCAACATTGGTGGTCACCTCAGCTGAAGACTGCTGGGTTTCGGTCCCGACAAGCTCACCCTCGTTGTCTTCGCGGGGAGCTTCGGCACCTTCTTCTGCGTCAGGGTCAGGGTCTGTTGTCAGTTCTACCAGGCGAGTGATGGTTTTCTCGCGCCGGTAACTAATCGCCAATGAACGAAGCTGCTGCTCGGAACGAGTTATATTTTGTCCGGTTTGTGCGTAAGCACGCGCCAGAGTCTCTAACTCTTCGGCAGAAGCATCGATCTTCTCCTGCTTGGCTACTTCGTCCAGCACAAGTTGACGCTTCACACGTTGTTCAGCGTCTGGTTGCAATTCCTTCAAGTACTCTTCGCGTGTCTTGCGCATCATCAGCAAGTACTGGTCCATCGACATGCGCTGCTGCTCCAGCAGGTGTGAAAGTTGGTGGAGCATCTCCTCGGCTTCTTCCTTGATGAGTAAGGGGTGAATGCTCACCTGCGCCTGCTCGATGACAGCCTCAACCACTTTGTCACGCAATTCGTTATTAATACGGCGCTTCTTGTTTTCAAGAATCTGATCGCTGATTGCTTTGCGCAGGTCTTCTAGTGTCTCGTAGCTATCCACCTGCTGGGCAAAAGCGTCATCAAGCTCAGGAAGTTCTTTCGCTTCTACCTTATGCAGCGTCACTTCATACTGAGCTTCCTTTCCGGCCAATTTCTCATTGATGTAGTCGGCTGGAAGTGTGGTTGTGAAGGTTTTGCTCTCCCCAACATGCATGCCAACGATGTGCTCATCCATGCCTGTGTAGACACCATGACGGTCGTCGGTCAGTTCAAATGGATTATCTTTCAGGTCGGAGATATTCTGTTCGCCGGCAGAAAGCTTCAGGTCCATAGTCACGCGGTCACCGATCGCAGCCGGGCGCTCGACAACATTCCATTTCGCCTGCCGATTACGCAGGGATGCAATTTCCTGCTCCACCTCTTCAGAGGTGACGCTGGCCTCTTCACGCTCAAAGTGAAGCGAGCGATAGTCGCCCAGCACAGCCGGGGTGAGTATTGGCATGGTCAGGCTGAAGTGGTAAGGCTGCCCTAGCTCCAATGTCGGAGCGTCTAGCTTTGGCTGCGTAATGGGAGTTAGATCGTGCTCTTTCAGCGCGTTGCGATAGGCCTCGGTAATCAGATCGTCGAGACCTTCCTGGTAAATAGACTCCTTGCCTATCTTACGTTCGAGCAGCGAGCGCGGTGCCTTGCCACGACGAAAGCCGTGCACATCGACCTTTTGTACTAGTTTGCGGTATGCTTTGTCCGAGGCTTTTTCCAGCTCATCCCAGCTCAGTTCTATATCAAGGACAGCCTCGCTGGTTGGCAATTTTTCAACCGAGACCTTCACATTTCCTCCAACACATATTTCTTAAAAATGGGGGATACCCCTACACACAAACGAATCTGGAGCGGGTTTGGCTTCACGACTCCAGTAGAATAGTGGTGGGCGGTGAGAGACTCGAACTCTCATGGTTCTCACCAACGGATCCTAAGTCCGTCCTGTCTACCAATTTCAGCAACCGCCCAGAATCCCTCGTGAAAGAGGAAATTAAAGGGGCAAAATACCCTCCTTGAGGATGATACATCAGCAGCACTGCCACTGTCAAGGCAACTTGCATTTTCGGCTAAATAGGACTATTGGGTAGCTACCAGGACATTATCTGCCTCCCAAACAGGGTTCCGCAAGGGCTAGACATAGTCCTACGGGCACCACAAGGGCTCGCCCCTACGGTTTTGGATAGAACCAGCACATCGAGCTAGTACTTAGGGGGGAATCCCTTGACAGGAATAGCATCACAAATGGTAGCATAGGCTCCGAGTTAGACCCTGCTCAGTGCTGCTCCAGAAGACCGGATCGGGTATGGAGGAATTAGGAGGCGCAATCTCTTGCCGGGGGAAGGAGTGCCTCGACTATCCCCTCCCTATTTTTTAAGGAAGAGAAAGTAAAACCTGGAGAACGTCTCTCTCATCTCACATTGACTGTTCTTTACTATGAGGAGGTACCAATGAAAATTCAGAAAGCTGTGAGCATCTCTCTGCTGCTCTTTGCCTTACTGCTAGGCCTGGCCGCCTGTGGAGGAAGCTCAAGCACCAGCTCTTCAGCTGACGATTCGCTGCCGGCTACAGACACAGCTGTACCGACAATACCGCCTGACATCATCGTCGTTCTGAAAGATACAAAAATCGTCTCTACGATGACGACCTTTAAGCCAGGCCTTCCCTATCGTATAGTCTTATCGAACCAGGGAAACAAAGATCACCAATTCGCGGTCCTGTCAGCCAGCCTCAACGTAACGCATCTGACAGCGACTCAGCTTCAGCAGGCGGCGCTGGCATACGTCCCTGACGTTGCGCCCGGAAAATCGGCGATCATTGACCTCACCTTCCCAGAGTCGACAGTAGGAGTAAGCTATGAAATGGCATCCTACCCGAAAAGTAGTTCCCAGGGGGGTGTGATATTACCTATAGCCGTGAAACAGTAGCCAGGTAGGTGTGTTTCTTTTTTGCGCGTAGGGCTTGCCCCCGCCAGGTTCCCACTCCAGCTCACCAGATCGAGCCATCGTCACCAAGCGGCGTTTCCCCTCTGCCTCGGGCAGGAAGGAAACGCCGCTCCTTGTTAGTAGGGGCGTGAGCTTGCCTCCGCCCTGGGAGGTAGGGATGGCCTGGCTCGACGCAAAAATCTGAACCTCACCCAAACCCTGAGGGGATTCTTTTGCCTGCCAGAAATACAAACTCTATGATCTCAACCCTCAAGAATGGCGACATTAAGAAACATTTACCATATTGATATATTCTTAACTGTATCTTTACCGTTTCTTCACTTCAATCACACCCCCCCCTGCTATACTCAGATCACGGGACAAGTCCTTCAAGGCCCGAAAATAATAAGAAGGTGAGACAGGCCGGTAGGACAGATATCCCAAGCAAGCATATCTGTTTATTGTAAGGATGAGTCGGGAAAAGAGAAACCCAGAGTAAGTGTAGGCGCGGCAAGTAGCTTGCCTGGCTACACGCTCATCCGAGAAAGCCAGGAATGGCAAAAGTATTGGAAACAGAGTAAAGGAGAGTATTAGTACTATGTTCGCAACTATTTTGCGACGGTGGCGTCTGGTCACCCCGCTGGCACTGGCAGTGCTGGCGATCTCAGTTGTGGCTGGCGGCGTTCTGATGCCGGCCTCGGCACACAACGCGAAGTTCCATTTCTTCGGGCGTGCGTTTGCCTTAGACGACCAGAGCACGGTTCTGCCCGACACGGCCTGCGATACAGGTTTCATACAAAAGGTTGGCATCGCGAAAATTGACACCGGCCACTGCTTCGGTGTTGATGCTCAGGGCGAGCCGGGGGCTGCGATCACCGGTAGTGGTCGTCTGGAGTCGATCTTCTCCGATGCGACAGTCGAGAGTAGTCACGGCAATACCAAGGGCCGGGTGCTCGCGAAAGTCGATATGGAAGAGGCCGCGGGAGCTCATGCGAGAAACCTGCAAGGTTGCCAGGCGCCCATCGCGCCAAACACCCTCGGAAACACAGAGCAGCAAACCGGTGTCTGTCCCGTCGTCGACACCAACCAGCACCTGGACCTGTTGCTTCATCACCCAGCTTTCAGCCTACTTGACGATAGCTTTGGCACTCAAAACGTTGGCGATGCGATCTTCTGGGCGGACCTGATCACGGTAGCAGCTTTGGCAGAGTGCCATACCAGGCTCAATGGTACTACCCATGCTAGTGTTGCTTCCTCAATCGAATTGTCTGACGCTGCGGTTCGTGAGGACAACCGACTGCGCTTCATCGGCCCCCAAGGGTCTGTCGGCAACGCTGGTGAGGCAAACACGACCTTCACTATCAGTGGCTTCACCACTAGTAGTGGGAAGATACTCCGTGACATTTTGGTGATCGTCAACGAGCGACATGTAATCGAAGATGGTGATGCTGCGGCCGTCTCAGTGAATGCGATACATCTCGTCGGGACAGATGACGATGGGTTTGTGAGGTTCAACTTCGTGCTGGGGCATGCGTTCGCAGGTATCCACTGCGCCAGGCATCTGGATGGCGGAGACACCCTCACCATTCCGGGGGCATAACTCCTGGGCCTTCCTAAACATGAAGGGTTAACTCGCTAAAACAGTCAAGTTCGTGTCCCCAGGGGGTTCAGCAATGAACCCCCTGGAGACTTTAAGGAGAACATTATTTATGTTCGCAGCTATTTTGCGACGGTGGCGTCTGGCCACTCCGCTGGCGCTGGCGGTGCTGGCGATCTCGGTTGTGGCCGGTGGCGTTCTGGTCCCGGCCTCGGCGCACACTGCGAAATTCCATTTCTTCGCGCGTGCGTATGCCTTAGCAGACGATAGCACGGTTATCCCTGACACGACTTGCGATACGGGTTTCCTGGCTATAACTGGTGGGAGCATTGAAACCACGAGCGATGGGCACTTCGGTTGCGGAGAGCCTGAACTCCAGGGCGAGCCAGGGGCAGGGATCACCGGTAGTGGCCGCCTGGAGGCTGGTCTTGAAGACTCCAAAGTCGTGGGTACTCACAGCGCTCATAAGGGCAGTGTGCTCTCGATCGTCGACATGGAAGAGGCCGCGGGAGCTCATCAGGTAAACCCTGAGGGGTGCATACCCGCTGGACCAGGAGGTCCCTTCTGTGGTACCGCTCAAGGTCCTGATAGTCCGCAGAGTGTGGCAGGTCACCCAATTCTCACCATATTCGAGGATAGCTTTGCTGTTGCTCAAGCAAGCGATGTGGTCTTCTGGGGGGACCTGATCCGGGTTTTTGCCGAGGCAGAGTGTCATACCAGGCTCAATGGTACTACCCATGCTAGTGTCAAGGCCACCATCGAATTGTCTAACGCTGCGGTCCGTGAGGATAACCGACTGCGCTACATCGGTCCGCAGGGTTCTGTCGGCAACGCTGGTGAGGCAAACACGACCTTCACTATCAGCGGATTCACCGTTGGTCAGTTGATAATTAAAGACATTGTGGTGATCATCAACGAGCAACATCAAATCGAAGATGGGGATAGTGCGGGCATCTCAGCCAATGCTGTGCATCTGATCGGGACAGGTGACGATGGGCTTGTGAAGTTCAACTTCATTCTGGGGCACGCGTTTGCGGGTATCCACTGCGCGAGGCATCTGGACGGCCAGGACACCCTCACCATTCCGGGGGCCTAACGCCTGGTCTTCCTAAAGGATGAAGGGTTAACTTGCTAAAACAGTCAAGTTCGCATCCTCAGGGGGTTCAGCAATGAACCTCCTGGGGACTTTATGGCGTGATTGAGAAACCTTTACCGCGTTGACCTGTTCT